>Ga0157363_1001903_pt1 | contig 17897 bp, 13 predicted proteins | sample AttsexASBM1_FD_111477 | JGI IMG/M metagenome (GOLD analysis project Ga0157363, IMG submission 111477) | Fungus gardens microbial communities from leaf cutter ant in Ribeirão Preto, State of São Paulo, Brazil - Atta sexdens ASBM1 | ecosystem: Host-associated > Fungi > Mycelium > Unclassified ... | reverse complement strand
CTCACTGATGCATTTGCGCTAGGAGTGCTGTTGGTCGATCCTGCCGTATCGAGTTTAGGCTTTTTACGAGGGCCAATTGCTTGCAAAGCTGTTATATTCGCATCCCTTGTTCTTAATTGTTCCATCTCTGCGCGTTGCATCTAAAATATTTTAAATAAATTCATTTTAAATAAATTATGAAAAGATAAACTTCACAGAAACTATGATTAGAAAAAAAATTAGAATTTACGTAACATAATTTATAATAGATTGCAAAAATATAAGTATTATATATTACCTCTTTGGCCTTAGCTTTTAATTCTGCTTGCTTGGGATCTTCTGTTTTTGCACGACTCTTTGCGGCACGTAAAAGTAATTCCCGTTCTTGTTCTTCGTGTTTCCTACGTTCGATTCTATCTAGATCTTCCAAAAATTTTAATTGTCCTCTTACATCTTGTGTTACTTCATATCTAGGATCGACCTGTAACCAGATAGAATATTATAAAAACGAAAAAGAGAACCCGCTAAAATATTCACTAATTTATATTAAAAAATTTTAATTAATAGATTGATATCTATGAATTATATCTGTATGAATAGAAATACAAACATTTAAAATAAATAATGTTCCTCTCTCTCTCTCTCTCTCTCTATAAATTTTAAGATCTCTATGAATTTTACCTTTATAAGATCTATCCTATGTTCTGTGATGACTGCTAACTTTTCTACTAAATTCTTTAACCTTTCTTGAACAGCGTGCGAAATTAATGCTGCTACTTCTTGATTGGGTTCTTCTAGTCCATGACTGGATGCTATAAAATAATATATCGTTATTAGAATTAACTTATATATTACTCTCAATATATTAAAAAGAATACAAGTAAATTACCAATTTGTTTAATTCTTTGTTGTAATGGCGTCATGTGCAAAAATACTTCATCTTTACAAGATCGTATCTGGGTTCCAACAAATTCTGTAGAACCGAGTATTCTTTGAGATTCCTCCGCAAGATTAACACCACCCATAGCTGCTACATCATTTATGTCATCATCCGCCCTATATAATATAATAAATCATCACATGTTGCATTTATAATTATGGTATGCATTAACTTCAGATACATGTTTCTCGTATCTCCGTTAATTTGCTAATTTGCTCACAACAATCAACTATTTACAGCGCCCTTAGGTAATAAAACTTACGTATATCCTGCTGATGAAAACGTTTTTTTCTCTTTTTCCTTTGCAGCCGGTTTTTGAACAAGAGAAGGCACTACGGCTTTATTAACAGTAGTGGTGGTATTGAGTGTTTTTCCTTGCGTAGTAGTGATTGGTTTTACAACTGTGGTTGTAATTATAGGTGGTTTTTGCACAACAGGGGCAGTGGGGCGAATTCCAGTTGTTGCTACTGTCGATTTCACTGTATATGCTGCGGTAGGGCTCCGAACCACCGTCGTTACTGGTCGAACCTAAAACAATGTAATTCTTATTATATATTGCACTCGTAAAAAATTACAAAAAAAAACGCATAATTTCTAATGTGTTATTAAAACAATTCCTCATATTTATTCCTATATTATACTAAGTGTCTCATTTAATTAAGAAAAGATTAATAAATATATCTTACTTAGAATTATATAAATTATTGTTTAGCTATATAAATATATATTAACGTTTCTAAACGATAAATCGAAATCTTACCAGCCTCTGTGGAATAGTTTGAACTGGTCGTGGAACTGTTGTTGTAACTACTGTTGCTGTCGTTACTGCTGTTGGAAGCGGTGTCATTACTCTCACTTGTGTTGTTGCTGTTGCAGTTGCTGTTACAGGAACGGTTGCTGCCGCTGCCGCTGCCACTGCTACTGCAGGTCTGTATTGTGGTTGCTACAATATACAACATATAATTACGAGTTAGAAAATGATGTAATAATTCTATAATAATATATTATTAAATATATTATTTGTATACAATTAATTTTTATTATACTATTAATATTATATACTTATGCTATTATTGTTATATACAAAAAATATACAGTTCGCAGTGTATCTACAAAACGACGCTAAGTCAACTTAAACTTGCAATCGGTAATTTATCTCTTATGGTTGCTGGTTCACCTGCTTTATATTCAAAAATACAATTAATATTCACTCTGTATTTTTCGTATATCATATACAAAAATTATTTTACCGTAATAGTTGGAACAACAGCCGATGCTATAGAAAAAACAACATTGGCTGGAGGAGGCTTTATTCCCTCTATGACCAATTCCTTCGTGACGAGTGATTGCCGTAAAAGAGGCAAACTTTTCTTCAAAAATCCAATGAGACATGGTTGTGGTGAAGCATTTAATAATTTTTCAAGTCTGTCACAAAATTCTTCTGGCTCGACCTTAGTATCAATCAGTTCTTGTATCAAAGTTCGAACATTGCGTTCCACTGCTTTAGGCTCTCGACTAGATAACTCTAATAAGTTTGCTAAGAATTTACGGCACTTTTCTTTGGTATTATCAGTAGTTTGACGCTAAAAAAAAAAAAGAAACATTATTTACAAGTATATGAAAGTAGTATATGAAATTAAATCATTTTAGTCTATAAAATTTAGTTTTATATGAAACTTTTCAAATAAAATAGACATCATTATTAATTTGTAATTTGTAAGGATTTCAGCTTAATAGAGATAAAATATACCGGAGTAGAAGTTTGAGCTGTTTGAACAGTGGTAGCCGTTGGTGTAGAAGTAGTTGTGGGTGCAGTAGTCACTGTTCCTGGGGTTGTAGTAGATGTAGTAAGAGTAGGAGCAACAGTCTGTAGCAATGTAATATTTTTACAATACATTAATGTGAAATTGAAAAGTTAAAATTATATATAAACCATAAAATGTTATATAAAAATTTATGTTCATGTTACGTTTATGTTAAATAAATAGTTAATAAACTTACATGCAAAAATAATAAATATAAATAAAAGAATAAACTTAATTTTAAAATATAATCATATTTAAAATAAATTTTGCAATATAAGGCAAAGTGAATCATTGAAAATTTATGACACATATTTACACATATAATAGTTTTCCTACTTAATATTAACAATGTAATTAATATAATTAATGCAATTTTGAAATAACATTCAAATAAAATTGACTGATTTTATGTATTACATTTAAAATTACAAATATAAACAAATAAAAAAGGGATTTGTTAAAATTTCAAAAATATAAGGTAAAAATATATAAAATTACTATCTTCATAATTTACTGCATGCAACTAGAACTTTTAAAAATTCTATATTACTACATTCATGATAAATTGCATCTATTTTTCCGACATGCATGCCAAGATTTAGAATAGTCCTCCTATCAAAGTTTTAACTCGCTGGCTATTGCAGATAATCATAATCATAAGTTTTAATACATTACTTTTAATATATTTTATATAAATCAATAACTTGCATTAAGTAATTTGACTTCAAGATGTATAACAGCAATATTCATACTTATAATTAATAATTATATATATATATATATATATATATGTATATATATACATACACACACATATATATATATATATATATATATATATATATATATATACGTACATATAACATTAAAATGTATTCTTTAGACGCACTTGTACCTTGTACAGACTCATATTTTGCAATTTTTTTAAATTATGTGTAGACATATTATAAAATTTATTATTAAAATAAACAATATTCATTGATTGTTTTACTTTAATAATTCACAGAATATTATATCAAGTTTTATCTAATTTCAATTACCTATGTAAGAATATGTATAAAAATCTTTTTGAAAGTAATTGTGCAATATGCCAATTTTTTAATCAAATTATACTATTATATACCATCATTATTCAATATATAATATAATAGTAAAGAGATAGACAAAGATAGATGAAAAAAATTGTTTGTTTTACTGTTATTTCTCAATACCAATTAGAAAATAGGCTTATGAAAAATAGATTCATAAAAATTTTGAAAATCACATGCTTGTACTATAATATTAGGAAGAAAAATAAAATTAAAAAAATATATGTATAAAAATATAGAATAAAGGGTAAATATAAAAAATATATATAGATATCCTCAATTATATTCTTTCTTAAAATAATTTATCTTTCATCTAACATAGCAATTTCTACGTAACACCTTTAACCAATAATTCATGCAATTAAATTGGATAGACATTGAACTTTAACGCATTTACTTCATAAAACTTAGACGTACTACCAGAGAAATGCATCCCAAAAAATAAGCTAATATTGAGATGTTATTAATTATGTTAAATTTTTACAATGAAATATAGACAAAAATAGATACTAAAAATGACAATAACAAAATTGCTCATAAAACTTTTGCATTCAGAAAAAAATTTGCATGTAGAATATTTATAAAAATTATACTATGCCTTTTAAGTATATAATGCACAAAATGTTTGCAAACAATCAATAAATAAACTAATAGTAAAAGTTTTATGTCGTAATTAAATTTAATGTGGACAAACAGTAAACATAAAATATATTGGCTTACTGATAACATCATTCCACAGAAAACAAAATCACAAACTAATAAATATCTACAGTAGCACTACAACGAGTCTTGTAAGAGGTATAAAAGTGCGTCACCTGAACAGATTTTCTTAGAGTGGCGAGTGGTGGGCCAGTGAACTGAGTATTCAGCCTACTTACAGTCGGCACTGAAGTTAGGCGGTACGTAGTGCCTGGAGATGGTGCAGCAACTACTGCATTGCCAGTTATACTATTCGGTGTAACAGCAGTACCAGTGGGAGTACCCGCAGTTGGAGCTGGACCCACCCTTAATAACTGATACTGTCCATTTTCTGTTTTTAATAACAGATGACCTTGAGCACCAGCTTGAAGGCTGTGAAGTGCCTGTAACGTTATCTAAAAATTGAAGATAATAATCATTAATTATATTATCAGAATATTTTCTTATAGTTTATCTTCTATTATAAATAAATAAAGTTATTTTTTGAACAATTAATTATATAAATTAATAGTAAATATTAATAATAGAAGAAAAGCAATATAAATATTAAAATTCTATATATTTAAAAAATTTTAAATACAACTTAAAATTAGTTTAACAAAAATATATTTCATGTAGATATAGAAATCCAAATACACAAATAAAATTATCAAGATAAATTCCAATATACTTTTCCAATATACATATTATACAGGTGTGTAAATTAAAGAGAAGAGAAACTTTATCATTTATCGTAACAAATGCTAAATGGAACGTTTTACCCCTGGACCTCCAGCTCTAGCTCCAACCAATTGGTGTTGTCCAATCACCACTCTTGGTGTAACTTGTTTATTAGCTTGCTGTCCCGCTACCGGCGTTGCAGGACGCATCGTATTTACATTAAGGATTTGAACATTACTGGGTACTATCGTCGAAGTAACCCCACCCTTAGCCTGCAATGCTGTGCTGACTGCATTGCCAGCCACAGAGACTGGTACAGACATTGGAACGGAAACCATGCCAGGCGCTACACTTGTCTTAATCACTAAAGCTGCCCCTGTTGGCTTATTCACTGCGGTCACTGTTTGGCTCCCCGCCTGGCTCACAGAGCCAACATTGGTAACAACGTTCGCTGTAGTCTGCAGCACTGCTTGCGACGTTATACCTAAAGTACCGTTTGCTAACTGCCCGACAGTTTGAGCGGGAAAGGAGAGCTTATTATTAGCATTTGCCACCCCCGTAGTGGCAATAACTTGTCCGACTGTGGGATAGATGAGCTTCACTGGTTCGTGCGTCTTGGTCAAACTTGGTATATGTGTAGTCTGATTACTGGACACTTGATTAGTCGTCACTTGATTGATATAAGTAGCAGGAGATATTCCTGGCGGTTGTGTGTGCTGCTGCTGCTGTTGCTGCTGTGGCTGTACCTGCGGCGGCGGCTGCTGCTGCTGCGTGGTGATGACCTGTGGCGCCACTGTGTTCGAGGTAACCACGTTCACAGGCAGCAGAGTGCTGGTAGTAATCGACTTGGTGACCTCCTGAGTCATTAGACTATTCACGGTAGTCACACCGCCGCCGTTCGAAACCCCATGTTTCTGTGGCTGTACCGCGGTGATGGTGCCCCCGTTGGAAATAGCGCTGTTCACCTGGTGATTCTGCTGGCTGACCGATGCGGAACTCGCTTGATGGCCGGCGACGGTCGGCGTGGACGTCACAAGCTGCGTCTCGAGGGAGCCCACTATCGCGTTCACTGCGGATTCATCGACATCCGTGCTCAGAGCTTCCTCCAGAAACTTAGCTGACGCCATTTTCTTTCAAGCTCCAACTGTAAACTGATCTGCGCATGCGCCTGTCGCAAATTGCTCCCATAGTGCCTTGCCCCCTCTCCCTCGCCCTTCTAGCGTGTCCTAGCAATCGTATGCGATTGTGAGTCCACGGTCTAACCGGTACGTTCGTCGATCAAGTTTCTTCGACATTCCATGACGTTGATTTGGTCTTAGGTGTCCATGACGGTCGCGTACACGTAACGGCGGACCTCTCATAATGACGGAGTGACGTGCACGTCGTTCACGCCGCGAATACGTGTTATGGCCGCTCGGCAGCGCGCACGCAACACGTCACCCGCCAAAATGGCCATCTTCGAAATGCGCAATCGACGCGCCGTTTACGCACACATACCGCACGCGTCGATACTCGCCGCATGGCTTCACTATTAATCTTCGCTCTTTCACGTAATTTCGTACGTAAAGAAAAACCGGAAACCTATAAAGATTTTTCCCGTATTCTCTTGAAAGGAAAAAAAAATGCCTTTCGAAATTGTTTCCTCGCGTCTCGTCCCCCCTTCCCGTATAATTTTGATCGCCGGTGCGGCTACGCCTCGAAAAACACGTGTGTGGTTTCGCGGGAAAAGTGGAGGAGACGACGCGCGAGCAAAACTTGCGATCCTTCGATTTTATACGGGAAACCGGAAACGATGACACGTAATGAAGACTGATCGACTATTGCATCGATATCATTTGTCGTACGACAAATATGTGCAAACCAAAAAGATCCTTGAATCTCTCTATCCTATAGCCAATCATCAGGCTTAAAAAATTTGGGTACTTTCCATTTGATGACAAGTGTCGTTCTATCTTTGTCACTCTCTGAATGTCAAGAAGAATGGAAAGCACTCTTTATGACAAAACGCATAAATGAAATAGTGGCTGTATATCGTATATACATAATCTGCAAACGAAAGTGTCCAAATTTGAGAAACAGCGATTAGGCTATGCATTGAAGATTGAGATTGAAGATTAAAGATTGAAATTTCACCAATGAGGACAAAAAATTTTAGCTCTTTTTTGTTCTGATTGGTCAAACTTCAATCTTTCAATCTTCAATCTCATTTTTCAATGTGTAGTCTGATTTCGGCCTTACAGAGCGTGCGACCAATCGGAACCAAGAAACCAGCCTTCGTCTCTCGCATTTTGGTCAAATTTTTAGTCATACTCCATTTTAATGTTCTTGGCGGAAGTGGCGCACTTGCACAGTTCAATTGCACACGCAACTTACCGATTCCTAGTAATTTTTCATTGTTTCACCAATGAGATTACATTATTTTAAATTAGCCAATTAGCGATGTGGACAACTGATGTATACTGACTAAAAGTTTGTAACAGATTTTTTTTTTCTATGATTTTCGAAAGCCAACCTACTTAGCGAATGATTGGTTTTTATTTACGGATTCATAAGTAAGAATCGCTCAGTGAGCAGACTACATTTCAAAATCCATTAAAAAAAAGTATTGTAGTCGATGAATATATGTACACTCATTCCATGCCATGATGTAAATATATAAGATGAAGCGTTCCCATAAATACGCTGCAGTAGGAGAGTGATTTGGGCATAATTTTTAGCGCAATTTTGATTGGCTGTTTCAATATTCCAACGCTATGATACCCAGAAAAGTGCATTTAAGCATACATATGATTGGTTGTTTTCAGTATGCTATCGCAATTATATGCAATGCTTTTCACTTTTATATATATTTACACTAAGCCTGTTCTTTTAAGCTGAACTTTTGCACCAGTTTATCTTTCTTTTCTTCTTTTTTCCTGAAGAAAAAAGGAAGAAAAAGAAAAAAAACTGTGAAAGTTCTATTAAAAAGAACAGGCCTATTATGTTCTTGGCTATGGTTGCTACAATCCACTTGAGTTCTTCAAAAAGTTCTCTTTTCGTGAAATAAAAGGAAAGATAGGATTCTGGTTGGTTGATTCTCTTATGCATTATGCGTTATGGCTTCTACACACTTGCTTTCAGTAGAAAAAGCAAATTTGCAACTGTTGTAAAATTCTTTAATAGAGATAAAAACCAATCATATTAAAGAATTTTACACAGTTGCTTTTTCTGCTGAATGCAGCCAGTGATCTTAGATTATGAAATTTCTAACGCATGTATAGTTAAGCTGGAAACACACAATGCTTGAAGCATTTTTAATTTGTAAAATTATGATGTAATAATATCGTCTTATAATTCTTATCTTAAATCGTTTTATGATAATTACAAGTTTATTCAATTACCCAGCAAACGAGAATAGATTGAAATTTTTTTCTATCCGAATGCGTATTTTAAATAGCGAATATTTTTTTTCGATTTAATTGGATTCAATTGGATTCAGTTAGATTCAATTAGATTCAATTGGATGCAATTAGATTGAAAAACTGCATTTCCTATTCAAAATTTTGAATCGAACGTATTCACAACGTATGTATCGTACATAGAAAAAGGTAATATTATTTTTAGATTGAAAAGCATAGAGGTATGCAATTCCTATAAATGAATAAAAATGCATTCAGAATTGAAAAACATTCATTTTAACATTCGTGAATCAATATTTCTGAAGATCTGAATCTATTTCAATTCATTTCACTCCATTCTCGTTTGCTGGATATCTATATAAATGTAACAAAAATGAATAAATGAAACGATTCATTTAATAACTAATACATTTTTTTACATATTACAATAAAATTAATTTAAGAGTATCTTAAATGTATCTGAAGATACTTTCAAAGTGTCTGATATCTGTATCTAGATAAATTTTGAGAGTATCTTACCCATCATTGCTCAAAATACTTCTAGTGCTCAGTAGTATTTTTCTACAAGGGTTATTACAATAAATTAGTAATGCGGAACAAATAAAAATAAAATAATGCTGGAAAAAAAGAGTGGAAAAAAAGATGAGCAAAAGCAGGACACATATACATAATTCTTTATTTTAAAAAATTAGAGACTCGTTATTATACAATATATTTTTTTAAGATATATACAAGATGTTTTTTATTCAAGTGAATTTTTAACATGTGATTATTAAATTTGGCATATTATAAAATATATATATATATAGTAATTGTTACATTAGATTTGCTTTCTATTCTTGCACGAGAACTGCATTAAAACTGAACTGAACTAGTATAATTCAGAATTGACGAGTAAAAAACGTTCTGCAAGATAAAAATGGCATCCCATATTATTTACATGAAAATATTAGAAATTTGCATGATGAAAATGAAAGTATTAATGAAATTCCACCATTAAGAATTTTTTCATTGAAGATAATGACACAAAATATTTTTGTATGTAGACTTTACTATTATTTATATATTTTTATCGTTTTATTACTCGTAAACTGTCGCATTATTTGTACAAGTCTGTTTTTATTCTGTGCCTAAACTGTACTCATACATACATTAATACTTGCACTCCAGAGCTTGCAGCTAGTTCAGTGAACTCGTGCACTGAATTCTGTTGCACTGGAACAAAAAACAACGTTGCTGATGCCATTTTGAGAACAAAAAACGCTTTCGTGTATACACACTTTTTGAATTAATGCAACTAATGCAGAAACAGAAAACAAACCTATTGGCATCTTTATTTCTTTATATTAACAAATGAATTGAATAATCTAGTGTTTCACACATTAATGATCAATCAATATGTAAGTATGTACGCAAGTAAGCAAGAAACATATTCTGGAATATTCTAAGTAATATCCAACATTCCAGTAATATTACAACGTTGCAATATTGTTGGAATATTCCAATATGTTTCTTCTTTACTAGATAATTGAAAATGGACTACTTTTCAATTCTTTTATTGTAATATTTTCTGTATTTTGTTTAATATCTGTACATATATTTCTAAAATGATTTTTAATGTTAACAAATTTATTTAATCATCAATGTGTTAATTTTGTTAAGTTTGATCAGTGTAATGTTTTTTTGTATCTTCAGTATACATATACATTTCTTTTCTTTCATTAATTGGTTCACATTCTAATAATTAAACTTATTTATATTACAAGTCTATAAAGACTGAATTGTGTCATTTCAAAAAGATTTACTTTTGGAGCAGTTTGTGACAGTGTAAGTAGTAGGCTCGTAAATATTTTCAGTCAACTGTTATCTAAACTCGGAATTATTATGATCTGTTCTTTTCAGCTGAACCTCTTGCACGATTCATGTTTTTCTTTTCATAAAAAAAATTGAATGATGTAAAAAGTTTAGTTGAAAAAATAGACAAATGCATAACTACATATTTAAAAAAATAATGTAAATATTTTCAAAAATTGTATTTTATTCACGATTTAAACTTCCAAACATTCGAATTAAGGCTGAGGTGACCAATGAGGCCACTTTTTAATTTCATTATATAAAGCATCTCCTGGACTTAAAGTTTTTGACACTTGTCGGTGACCTAACAGTTTATAGTCTGGTGAAATTTTCCCGGCTTTGACACCGATTTCTATGATTTTTTGCGCAGCGTGTAATTGCATTTTCGGTGGTACGATCGAATTGAATGTACCAATAAAGGAAATACCGATACTCTTGTTATTGAAATTGAAGGCATGAGCACCAACATAGTCCCAGCTTCTACCAACATATGCGAGACCGTCGCCTCCGACAAGAAAATTGTAGGCGATATCTGACCACTTTCTGGATTCTATATGAAAAGTCTGAGCAAATCTCACGTGAAATGTACACTCTGATTGCGTGCTACAGAACTCCGTTGCGGTGTGACTAATAATTACATATGGTACTGGCAGCTTCATTTTTCTAAGGGGATCCGAGGGCGGCTGCGCACCCCATTCATTTCTCTCGACAAAGCGTACCGAAGTTACTATTACACCTGAAAATTAGAAAAATAAATATATCATTTAAGATGCAGACACATTAATTAAAAATTCTTTAATTTGATATTAAATATAACACTTTAATCAGACAATTACGCCAGTTTTTGCAATGAAATCTAGAACATTACTGTGCAAAGTATATGGAAATGCAAAATATTTTAATATGCAATTCATACACAGACACGCTTTTTACAGATTAGAATAATATGGAACACAGATTTAAATTTTGTAATCACACTAAAATAATATTTGTCTTATGTGCTTGCAAAATTTCCAGATGAAATTACCCTCGACTGATGAATCTGGAATTTCCGGGAAGACCGGTGCGTCCGGGTGATGAATGAAATATACAGATGTAACCACTATAGTAGTTAGAAGTATTAAAGCTAGAATGCATGATAAAGCCGCACATCTCCACGTCCAAAGCCATTGCGTCACTAGAATATATAATTATAAAGTACTGTATTATTTAGAACGATTATTAGAATAAGTTTATGAGTTACGTAGTAGTATTGGATAAAATTATATGATCATTACACTGAAAAGCGCGTATTTAGCGAGAGGTGTATAATTGTATTAAATCTTTCGTGTTTTATATCTTGTTTGATGCCACTCTTCTGTTACTCTTCACAGTTATGTAAAACTTTAATTCTTGTAATAATTAAAAGTATAAAAACAAATTTCAATAATATTTTAATATATTAACAATATTGAACTCGCTTATATTCTGACATAGTTGTGACAGTTAAAATCATTAGTCAAAAGAATTAATGATATTTGTTATATCATTAAAATGGTTTTTAAATTGTTGTAGCTTGATTGATTATTATATTTTACGCTTCAAAGGAACTATCGAAATTACTTTGAGATGGATATATGATAAGAATCGAAGATATATGACATTATATATCATCAATTCTTATCAGATTCATCTAATCGGTAATGAAAATATATACAATATTTATCTTTATTATATGTATATGCAATATTTATATATACATTTATATATACATTATTTCAAATAACTATCGACATATTTTAAAATATTTTAAAATATTTACATATAAAAAGAGAATTTGATTTGATATTCGTCTTTGAGTTTATCAGATGAAGCTATATCAAGCGATCATGTCATAGTAAATAACATCTCTAACAATAAAATAATAGCGAATTCGATTGGATGCACTTAGTGCACACTGATGCATATTAAAACCATTGTACACTAATTTAATCTAATCAGTGTAAAAGTAAAATGCAAATAAATTAAAATGTGTAAAATATCTAGCTCGAGATTACTAAGCAAAAATTAGTAATTAAAAAGCTCAAAAACGCAATGTTTATTGGATCTTTAAAAATAAACTAGTTTATTATAATATACATTAAGAATTAAATTAGTTTTTTTATCTACAAATTAATCGTATATAAAACAAATATTTTATTTAATAACATATTAAAATGCATTAAGAACTTCACAGTTTAACCTGTTTTTACATTTATATTAGACACATCTTTACATTAATTTGTAACGATTTTAATATTCATGAGTACACTAAGAATGTCCAATTGAATTTACGTTTCTACAACCGTTATCTTACAATGTTTGAAGTTCATCGATGTATTACTAAAATCAATTCACAAATAATTATGTGTTAAGTTCTATATTGATATATAAATTTTTACATTTTTAACATTTTTAAGGCGATATTGACTTTTTCGATTTAATATTATTTAAATATTTATTACTAGAGTATTTGTTGCAATGATATCAAAAAGTATTTAAAACATATTTACATTGTAATTCAATTTATTGTGTGCGAAAATCACATAATTTCTTACATAAAATTATCCTGTTATTTTAAATCTAAAAACGAAACTTATCCTTTTTAATTATCTAACGATTTCGATTTATTTATCTGTACTCCGGAAAGAAAGACGATTGAGAAAAGAAAAGATGATAAAATAAATTAAAAACAACGAATCTAAACAATTTAATTAATTATTACCCTTAGCTAATTCAGTATTTTGCGGAAAAATAGGTCCGTTAGCGGCTCTATTGTCCTTATTCGACAAATCCGAGATGTTAACGTCAGAGGCGCAATTGGCGTCGAGTTTATCCGCATTCTGGATGGGAGTGGGATTCGTGTAAACGAATTGCTTTATGGTAACAGGACCCTTGTAGAAGGTCTTGTTACCTAGATGCACATTCGTTGAATTTTTCACGCAAACGTCACCAAAATTCGACGGATCGGCATTCGGTAGGATGACATCACCATTTGTAGTGGCAACTGCTTGATGTTGCTGGACGATAGTCGAAGATACCGGCAGATTTGTGATCCAACTGCCGCCTTCTTCGACGTCCGTCTCCTCTTCCTCATCGTCGTCTACGTCACTGCACTGCGTAGAGGAATCTCCAACACTACCATTGCCCGGAGCGACGACCGCGGTTTCTCTCGCCGAGTGCGCAGCTTCGCCGTGTAACTTGTCGATCGCGTGATTCTCGGCAGACACAACAGCACCACCGTTCACGTGGTCCTGATCTTTTTGACACTGATGATCGTCGAACGTTGGCTGCTGCTGTTGTACCAATGTCACCATACCAATGCGCTACGCGGAAAATTCATCTTTTTTTTACATCGAATATGTTTTAAAATGCCACATGCAGCAGAATGCTTATGGAGAAATAATTATAAGATCTTTAGATAAATTTGTCAAGTCGTTATGATCCTTTCACTTCTGTACTAGAATATAAATGTGCTGTTTGATTTTTCTCTTTTCTTGGATAAGAAAAATATTGATAGAGCACAGAGAAAATATGACTTTATGTTAATGCAGGATTTTTTAACAGTTTGCGAAAAGGAATTTTATCTTAAAAATAATTCATCTTAGTTATCCACGTTCAAAACATTCAAACTCAAAATTTCTCGTCAGATTTTGTAATTTTATTTAATTGAAAATATTGTGTTTTCTAGTTCTTATAAAATTTGAAAGAAAAACAGAATAATTTGAATTATGCTTAAAATTGACTAATGTCAAAACTGGCAATTAATATGATTGAATAAAATCGTTGAAGAATGTAATAATTTATTTCTAATCAACACTACCGGATGTGTCACTGCTAAGTCCTTGTTTTACACAGCAATAGAATACTTCAAGCAAGAAAATTATATAAATTATAAAACGATAACGCAATTAAGTGAATAAACAAAATTAGATCGAATCTTCGCAAATCAAAGTACAATTGCAGTATTGATAAGAACAGTATTGATAAGAAACTTAAATAAACAGATTAAAAAGAAAATCTAGTGTTTGATAAATTTATTTAAACTTTGTTGGTTGTTAATGAAACAAGGATCCAACATTATACATGCTGCATACGAGGTAGAAATCGCACTTATAAATTTTAATTTTATGAATATTTAATCGTAAATCGATTAGATGTGTATCTACATTAAATATTTTCATTCCGAATTTAGTAAAATAAATATAAATAAATTCTTTATAATCTCATACAACACAGAAGCTTGTAATATTGCTGGAATGTATGAGATATCATATTCTGATGAGTCATGGTGTCATCACGAGCGTGTTTTTTTGAATGCGAATATATAGTCACCGTAATGTACGTCAATATGTTTTGGCATCGAATTTTTTGTTGTAATCGTTATTTAAAAAATATGTCAGCGCGATTAATACGTAAATGTTTCAATAAAATTATATTATATCCCATAAATATTAATAATATATTTTTTTAACTCTGTTTCTATAGATGATGGAAATTCATGCTAATCATAATGAGATGTATTTCAGATAAAGTATGTATAACAAAAGCGAAGGACAAAGAAATTAAAAAACGACGAAGCATACAAAACATCTATAACGAATTGATTACTTTGTAAGCAAATTATGAACATCGATTATAGTAGCACGCTGAAGGAACGTGGACTAAACGTCGTAATATCATATCTTCGTCGTTTAAAATATATTTTATTACAGATATAAATTATGTTCAAATCTGGTTGATCAATTGCTTATCTATATCACAATGGCAAGTGAATCTAATTAACATGGTAACTCTTGCTCAGGTAAAATTATTTAATGTTTGATTATAATAGATAATAGGTTTGTTTTTTTAGCTGAACTTTTTACATGATTTAGCTTTCTTTTTCTTTCCATATTAAAAAAAAAGAAAAAAGATAAATCATGCAAAAAATTCAGCTAAAAAAAAACAGACCTAATAATTTCATGAGATTTTTTGAGAAATTATACATTAACTGTAGAAACAAAGTTCATTGTGAATGGAAGTAGAAACACATATCTAAAGTATTTTATTAAAACAATTAACAAATTACAAATATGGGCCTTTAAGAATCGACGCTGTAATAATTACGCATTTATTTCGATTGATCTAAAACAATTCTCTATAAATACGACGTGAATGACAAATATATTATTTATAAAGGATTGTTTTAGAACAATCGAAATTAACGCGTAATTATTACAGCGCCTATTCGTAAAGGCCCATTTGTAATTTGTTAATTGTTTTAATATAAGGAATCTTATTTTATTTGTAATTATTTTATTAAACTCGATAAAATAGCAAGCTTGATCAGAAAATCCCGAGGAAAATCCCAACTGAATATCCCAAATCAGTGTAGCCGATCGGCAACAATCCGCATTATGCGCTAAATTAAGAATTGACTGACTCATACTCAAGATTACCTCGCACAAATCATCTTTTGTGCTGGCGGCGGTCACTTTGCCAACACTAAATCCACCAACAATCTATGACGACATGATGTCGTCACCATGGAAAATGTTTTCTCGGAAAGGAAAACTTCATTCAAACTGGTCCCCGACAGTTTTCGACTCCACCAGTTCGTTGACTCTACCTGCTGTTGAAAAATGCACTGATCCGCAGGAACAAAATACATATAATCCAAACAAGACTCGATTCAACTGGCCACTATCAGTTATCTTCGTTGATCCTACGACACTGTCAGACTGGTCAGACAGATACTGGCTTCAGCGATGACGCCATACGACTGTCGAAGGACGACACACTTGGAGGTGGAATCGTGGAGAGCACTCATTCGCAAGAATTAACAAAATGAGGAAAGGAATGAAAAAGCAGAGAATTGATACAATTTACGATATTCCTTTTTGTATAATATTCCCGTATTTAATTCGAACACAAGTATAGATTCCTGTGATAATACGCGAATAACACTATCATATCGCACAATATTTTCACTGTATCTACATCACTACTGCAAACCGCACTGCGTATTTTATAACAAAGGTATCGTAAATATAATGTAATATTTCCTGTATATATATATATATATATTTCAAAATGCACGCAACGGTCGTTTTTTTATTGAAAAGAATAGATTTGGCGGTAGCAAACCATTTGTCAAGCACTCGCTGGCAAACAAACTACCGACGGAATCAATTATCGAGACATCCGTAATGGCGGTATTATCTCCGTTCATTCCGAAATGGACTGCTGTCGCGTTGTCAGACGTCAGATATGCTCGGAAATCGTTGGCCCCACTCTTTGCCTCTTTCTCTTAACCGCAGTGTTAACGATACAATATGCATGTATGTGCGATAACGTCACTTGAAACATAACTTTAGTTTTTTTCGTGGAGCCGGATAATTTAATGTATCTTCCTTTTGATGGTCGAAGATTTCTATCGAATTAGTAGCATATACAAAATATCTATGTTTATATTGTAATTTTTTTGCGATTAAAGATAAAAGATAAGTGTGTTTCGCACTAATTATGTACTAATTCTGAAGAATTATATCGGATTATTATAGAGATATTGTGAAGAATTATGTATATATATTATGTATATATATTATGTATATATATTATGTATATAGATTATTATGGAGATATTGTATATATTGTATACAATTATATTGTCATGAATTAGGAGAGACTGTATTTTTTTCTATTTGGAATTAAAATAATAATATTATGTGTGTGTATCTTGGAACTAAATTTAGAAAGATAACGTTTTAAGAAACGATTTTTCATATCTCTGAAAAATCTAATAGCACTTCAACCTGCAGATAATATATCAGATTTTTCTAAATAAAATGGGATTGCAAACTGAAGTGAACATATTTACAAAAAAAAAGATATCGATATATATATATAAATATATATATATATATTAGGTGTACAACTTTGCTTCCGCCGTTTTCCTATAGATGGCTTTAGCGATAAGTGGTGGTCGAAATAAATAGTCGATTTGTGTCTGCATCATAAAGTTATTCTCGATTGAAAATGTCAGTTTATGAGCCAAATTCTCGTCATTTGCGGGAGGTTTTAATTTTTTGCTTCAATATGAAGAAATCTACGGCTGAGGCTCTCGAATACTCTCAAATACTTATGGTGAGGCCGCTATTAGTGAAAGAACGTGTCGTGAGTGGTTTCAACGCTTCAAGAACGGTGATTTTGACGTCGAAGACCGGCATAGCGGAAGAGAGAAAGTTTTCGAAGATGCAGAATTGGAGGCATTACTTGAGCAAGACTCGTGTCAAAATCAAGAAGAATTAGCACGATCATGGGGAGTGACTCAACAAGCCATTTCAAAACACCTCAAAGCCATGGGAATGATTCAGAAGCAAGGAAATTAGGTGCCGTATGAATTGAAGCCGAGAGATGTTGAACGGCGTTTGTTTGCTTGTGAACAGCTGCTTGAAAGGCAAAGACGGAAGGG
>Ga0157363_1001901_pt1 | contig 17907 bp, 7 predicted proteins | sample AttsexASBM1_FD_111477 | JGI IMG/M metagenome (GOLD analysis project Ga0157363, IMG submission 111477) | Fungus gardens microbial communities from leaf cutter ant in Ribeirão Preto, State of São Paulo, Brazil - Atta sexdens ASBM1 | ecosystem: Host-associated > Fungi > Mycelium > Unclassified ... | reverse complement strand
ATTGTTTGTTGAGTCACTCCTAATGTAAGTGCAAGTTCTTTTTGCGTTTGGCACGAATCTTCATCCAATAATGCTTCCAATTCCGCGTCTTCGTACATTTTCGGCCTTCCGCTACGTTCTTTGCTTCGACATCAAATTCACCGTTCTTAAACTTTTGAAACCACTCACGACAACTTCTCTCACTTATGGCAGCATCACCATATACTTCTACAAGCAATCTATGAGCCTCAGCTGCAGATTTCTTCAAATTAAAGAAGTAAATCAAGTTCCCGCAAATGACACTTATTCGACTCAAAACTCGACATTTTCGTACAAAAAAAAATATATGATGCTGATATAAAATCGCTAATATTTCAAGATTATAGTGTTGCCGGATGTCCAATCTTATGATATGTCATTTTACATCAAACAATTTTAACTATAGTTTATTAGTGGCGCCGTCTTTTGCAAACGGCGGAAACTTATTTGTACTCTTAATAATAAAATATATTAAATGTTTAACAATCAAATTACATAAATTTTTCTACCAACTATGTATTTTATAATTTTTATTTTTTAATTTAAAATAAGCAATTCACATCTTTTTCACTTTCTTGTTAAATCTATTATTATTCCTTATTTGACTAAAATGAGAAATAATATATTTAACAAAACATAATAAATTTGTAAAAGGTTAGACCAGAATGAACGAGTAATGATAACTGTTAAGCTAAAACTGTTAAGCAAAACATATATATATTTAATAATTTTAAGCAGAACGTTTTGGCTTAATAAAACCATCTTCAATCTCTTCAACAAATATCTAATCAATTCGGCCGAAGAATTAGGCTTTGTTAAATTAAAACGTTTTGCTTGAAATTAAGACTGCGTTAACAAAATTTGCACTCAACGGCTTGTGATCTCTAAATGCTCCCCTCAGAAACGTCTACTTCTGATGATCTTTTTTTGGGGTGATAACGTTGCAACTTTCCATGACAAAACCAGTGGTGTCGATGTTGCAAAGATTACTTTTTAAAAATAATATGTAATAGTACCGACTTCTTTTTTAAAACAATTATCCAAACTCTTTATTATTGCTACTGTCATGAAATACAATATTATTATGTCATTGCCATTGTTCTTACAAAACATTGCAAAATTATTTTGTTATTCTTAACGCAAATTTCATTATCGTGACGTCATTACATTGCTTTTTCACCATGATAAAAAAACTGCGTTACAGTATTATAACGATAACGAAATTTTCGTCAAAAGTTACAGAATAGATCTGCTGGTAAAAGCCTGAAGCTTTGATTTTTTATCTATTTAACTACTATGATATGTTTAGGAAAAGGGATAATTGTTATGATAAACAGTGTTGCTTAACCTTAGGTTTACATTTACTTAAATTGTGGCGCCCTCAGACGCTCCTAACATTTCAATGTTCTAGGGCTCAAGCTCCAAAAGCCCAGGTTAACGCGCTACTGCTTGAAGTCATTAAATATACAGTGAGAGCAAAAAGTATTCGTACAAGGAAATTTGTTTTAAAAAAAGTCTTATTTGTAAAAAATAAACATTAATTAGCAATTTTATACAATGAATATATTCTGTTCTAAACGTAAACAAACGTTTTGTAACACAAGTTTTGCATATATTCCTGATTTTAGAAGCTAAAGTTCTCGTCTGTACGAATACTTTTATTCAAACAATACAATTTTTAATTTTCGCTTTTTTTTTAAATAATATATTTTGTATAATTAATATATCTTTTTAGTATATATAATTTTAAGAAATATACAGTCTATTTTATTCTTTATGAATAAATTGTTAATTATCCAAGAAATAATCGTCAATTAAACGTCGAATCGACGTCAAATTGATGTTGAAATCATCGTATTTATATCGATTCGACATCAATTCTTGATGACTTATTCGTTGCTGGATAATATTTACTTTTTAAAAATAAAGTTTTTTAAAAAATATTTTCTCTGTACGAATACTTTTTGCACTCACTATATATACATATATACATTTAATTAATTTAACATCTATTTTCGTATTCTGTCTTGTTAACCTTTTCATTTGTCTTTTAATGTGCTATTGTTGTTTCTCATTATTTATAAATTTAAAACATTAAATATTCCTCAAGCAAAAAATTTACATTAATTTGAATAAACAAATCGATGAATATCCTTATATTATATTAATCTTTTTTCAAAGAACAATTATCATATCACAAAATAATATTCTGAAAATACATTCTGCGGATATTAAATATTGACATATCTCATACAGATAAGACATAAATTTATAAATAAAATAATAATTCAAGTCTTGGATATTTTTTATTGTTTGAGATATTTTTATTATTCGATCCGGTTATTCCGACAAAAAAACGAAAATTCGTCATTAAATATTTGAGTCTTTTTTTACTTATTCTTAAAATAACTAACTTTTAATCTATTTAATTGTACTACTATTAATTATATCCAAAGCAGCTATATAAATATATTATATCATAAATATATTAAAAAAGAATATTAAAACTATAAATTCAAAACTATAAAATTAAAAATTTTTGCAATAAAATACTCTGTTTATCTGCAATCTATTTATATGAAGTTCATGCTTTCAAATACGAACTGACAATGAGCTCTTACTATTTGATAATATTGCCTTATTTAATAAAAGCTTCACGTTCATGACTTAAAAAATTATTAAAGCAAATAATAAATAGCTAATAAGTAATAAAGGAATATTAATAAACTTTTCTTATCTAAATTATTCAGTTATAGGAAACTGTTTTACGCCCTAATATGTTCGGATAAAACAAAATTCCAATATATTTATACAAGATGTGCGATAAGCTTTGACAAAGCGTTCGCGTGTAGATGGAACGGACTAAACTGAGTCTACTCTCTCTCTACTATTTTGTAATTTTCGTTATAATTAACAAGATATTTTTCGTAATAATTAACAAGATATTTAAATTACTAAAATATAGCTGAATATAGGCTGAATATAGGTTTTTTATTTAAATACTATCAACTTTACAGAAAAAATAGTAAGAGACAAAAATTATTTATTTTCTTCTCATAAAGTTCTGAAGTTTTTCAAAACTTTTTAATATCGTATGTTCTCATTTGAAAAATAGTTGCTAATAAAAAAATGCAATATTAAAAAGTTGATAAAAAAATTCTGAAAAAATTCTTAGAATTCTATGAGAAGAAAATAAACAATTTTGATTTTTTGCAGTTTTTTTGTAAAATTGATAATATTTGAGACAAAAATTATTGAAGATCAATATTCGATAACTTTAATAATTAATATCTTGTTAATTATGAAAATTGCAAAATGGTACAGGATTTTTCGATTAAATTTAGTCCGCTTTACCTACACACGACCGCTTTATCAAAACTTACCAGATACCCTGTCCATCTTTAATTCTTAAATTTCTTAAAAACATCAGACTTAATTCTTTTCTTGAAATAAAAGTTTATTTCTCTTGCTAATAATATTTTAAATACAAGGAATATGTACTCAATTATTTTTAAGAATATATACTATAAAGAATAAAATTTTAATTTAAAGACATTTTTGCATGTCTCAGAAAGTCCACTAAATGTTTTTAAATTAAAATTAACATTTTATTTTATAGTATAGTTATGAACGTAATAATAATCGTAAATCAAATATAGAGTTCTTATGTGAGATGTTTGTCTCTTTTAATTTTGTATTTTAAAAATACATCTTTATTAATATTTATGTTGATTATTAATTTATTTAACAAAGTATATTAAATGTTTAACTATCAAATTGCTATGTGTATTACGTCAATTTACCTATCGACTATATGCTTCAGTTCTTATTCTTTTAATAAAATGAGAAATTTATATACATCTTTTTCATTTTTTTATTAAATCTACTATTAATTTTCCTAAATATCATGTTTATATATTTTTTCTTTTTAAGTGAATTGCTTTAGTATTTTTAACATTGAAGTTATTAATACTTAAATTAATAATTTAATCAATAATTTAATTCTGCGTTTTAATTTATTAGATGTAAATCATATTTTATCAGATATTTCACAATTACAAATAAATTATAGTGTTATTCATATTGTTAAGCATATTTTCTTTTCGCATATCTTACTTATTCCGGTTAAATATATAATGTCAAACATTTAAACGGTTTCGTAGCTACACATTTCGAAAGACTTTGCAAAATTAATGGATAATAATTAATTGATTTACTTTTTCTAAGTATTTCTATAAAAACGTAAATTTTCATATAATCACATAATTTCCATTGCCTTTATTGACATTTACATTAACATTTTTAATTTCTTCATTAAACAATTACATACAAAAATGTATATAAATACATATAACAGAAATAATACACAAGAAAATATAGTAGCTCTGCAATAGCATTTCTTTATTAAAAATAAACAAAATCAATAATATTCATACACGTACAAATTATGTCAACAGGTTTTATTTATGTGAGATAGTTAAATCATCAGTGGGAATGTATTTATTAATTAATAATTATTAGGGCAACCAAAATACGTATAGGGCTTTTTTTTATTTGACTAATAAAAAAATTAACTAAATACAAATTTCTTTTATAAGAAATTATGCATTTTGAGTCCTAATGTTACAACATATTTTTACATATTTCACATATAAGAGCATATTTTTGCATGTTTTACTCACATGTGCACAATATTTACATATATTATTTATTTTTATTATATATTTTACATTGTTTTTTAATTTAAATTTATAATTAGTTCTTTTCTAATATAATAATAAATAGGATTCTCCTAAGATAAGTTTTTCTCAATCAGAAATATGCTACAACATATTTTATATTTTTTAAATTTTAACAATATCATTTCGAAAAATAGTAGTTTTGCTACTTTAAAAACAATTTCAGTATATTGGAGTATCTTCCGATGATACAGAAAACATAAACAATTACAGTATTAAGAAGATCCTAAAGCCGTTAATTATCTGTTAATTATCGACTAAATCATATAATTTTTGTATAACAAATACTTTTTTTTCTTTCGAATCCGAAAATCCTTTTCCAAGATTAAAGTATACGCATTAATATGTATTTATTAGAGGTGGAATTTAGAGAGCGATCAAAAATTTCGAAATTGATTTAATTTTCACTATTTCTTAATATAACATGAACTCAAGCTGTTAAATTTTGCAATCTGTACTTACGAAATATTAGATGTGGCGTTTTTCCCATTAGATGGCATTAAAAAAACGCCACGAACTTTTTCTCACACAGTAATCCACAAACACATAGTTTGCACAAATAAATAATGTCGAATTCTTAAAATTAAACTTGATGCTTCATCGCGACAAATTCATTATATGAAAATTGATACAAATGCGATGTATAATAGATTACACTGCATATATTATAGATTGTGTGTAAAATATTGGTTGGTACGGTAGTATAAAAACATATCGGTGCGCTAGAAAAACAGCGTGACCTCTGATGACTTCGTCTTTGTTCGAGCTTCACTTTAGGATCCCCTTAAGGAAATATTTGCATTTAAATTTGCATCTATACTTCTATTGACGTCAAACGAAGAATGTATAAAAATATTTTACGATCAAATAAGCAAAGTTTTTTGTTTGAAAACTTAAATCAAATGTTTATTATTTACTGTAATTGAAATATAAATTGAAATAATTAAATTTTTTGCTTAATATATATTTGTAAATACATATGTATTCATTTAATTTTAATGCTTCGTAAAACTAATTAAATTTTTTTAAAAATGTAAACAAATTTTATTAAATTTATTTTGCTTTGTTATCATAAATAAAAAACTTAATTAATACTTCGAAAATTTGTACGATAAAAATTAATTTTCAGATGTATATTTCTTTCTTTAGAGTTTTTTTTAATTCCATAGAGCATATTTTAAGCGTTTAAAAAGAAATTTTTACAACATAATTTGGGTTGCCTTAATAATTATTAATGCATTTGAACATTAAATGATAGTTTCTAAGTTAGAATGTCTTCAAAATCACAAATATGAATGCTATGTTAATTATTCTGAATACGGAAATATTACGCAATAATTACACAATATTTAAGCAGAATAAAATTTTAGATAATTCCTATCAAAATTCTTTAATAACAAAAATATTTAAAATAAAGCATAATTTTATTGTAATATAAGTTTCAAAAGTAAAAAGAAAATTCTTAGAAGTAGTTATATTTACACAATTAAATGTTTATACAAAAATTACATTTATATATTAAGTTATATTTACATATAAATTACATATAATCTAAATGTTAAATATTTTTATCTTGTTTTTTTAAATTTCACAGTGTTACAAATATCATTGGCAATATTATCTATTATTAATTATTGCTTAATCATCTCTTAATAAGCTTTCAATTGTGTTATTATTAATACGTGTTATTATTAATTATTCAGATAAGCATTTTAAAATTTCATACAATGGCATTTGATGTAGCCTATATATTTCGCGGTCATCTTCACAAATTCTTCCAGCGTTCTCCTTTTCCTTAGTGTCTTTTTTTACTATTTTCATCTTTTACGACTCTCGTGCAGACTTCTCTTGTTTCTTTTGTGCTTCTCATGTTTCTTTATCTCTTCTTTATTTTTCTATTTTTATTTTACTAATCTAATTAATAAAACTGCATCATTTTGTCAATAATAAATTCACATCCTCATTTTTAATTATCACCATTAGCCTTTTACCGCTTGATTATTATAAGTAGCGGGATTCGACGGTGGGGATTGTGGAAGTCACGTTTCTTGAACAGCAGTCTTCTTGGTAGCATCGGGCACGATCAGTTACTGGTAGGACGCGTCTCTCTTCTCATCGATGATCGAAACCGTGAAGCAAATCACAATCATACTTTCTCAACATTCCTCGTTCAAGCGTGCTGATCCCAGCAGAAGGTCACGAGGTTACTGAATTTGTAAAACTAACAATCTCGCAAGATTTTTTTAAAGAAAAGTGAGTACGCTATCAAAAATTAATATTTTTACATTTTTTAGTTAATATGCCACAAGGTTTTCAAAAACAAACGGTATTATGTATCACTTTTTATGATCTTATAGTTATATGCAGGGCTCGGTCTTTATTTCAAATAAATTTATTTAAAATATATATTTTAAATAAAGAAAAAATTAAAACGTTATTTAATATTTGTTATTTTAAATTATTTCTTCTGACCTATTTCTTATTTAATATTTTAAATAAGTTTTTGGAATTTTTATTTTATATTTTTTTATTTTAAGTAAGTTGTATCAATTTTTTATTGATTTTGTATTTTAAATAATTTTTTGGAACCTATTTTATATATTTTATTTTAAATAAATTGTATCAGTTATGTTATCGATCTGTCAATAAAAGTGACAGTGAGTAGTTAAATTATAGTATATTTATGATGAAGTATAGCATGTATAAGGTATAAGATATATATATATATATATATATATATATATATATATATGTGTGTGTGTGTGTGTATGTGTATACCCACATATGATCCATTCCAATTTTCTACCTGTGGTTCGCAAAAGATTAATGCTATTAAATATTAATTATAGGTTATAATTATTAAAAAATTGAAACGTTGTACTTACAAATGTATATTTATATATTCAAAGAAACAAAATTATTAAAAATAGAAAAATAGGCTCGTGTACATGCAACGTAATATAATCAATAAATTAAGGCTTAATAAGCCTTGACTTATTAAAAATCATTAAAATATTTTGTGTTTACTATTTGAAAGTACATTTATTTTATTTAAAGTACATATTTCTTATTTAAAATAAAAGTTATTTTTCTATTTTAAATGAAAGTTAATCTATATTTTAAATAAATAGATTTATTTTTGGGTCCTATTTCTTATTTTATATTTTAAATAATTTCTTATAACCTATTTCTTATTTAATATTTATAAGTTCTTGGAACCTATTGTATATTTTTTTATTTAAATAAGTCGTATCGGTTATTTTACCAAGTCCTGGTTGTATGTATACACCAAAATACACAAATTTGTATATTTCGCCTTAGTAGTTAATAAAATTTTAACTTGATAAGACAGCAAACAGATTGAAACAATTAGCAAGTGTACTTAAAAATTTTGTTTACATCGGAATTTACCACAAGCATGTAAGTTCCGGGAGAATCCCCTTTTCCAACAACATCGTTTGTCTACAGCATCGTTTGCCTACATTTTTGCGACATTCGTTTGCGCACAAAAATTATTACGTACTGGTTGATTGCCTACCTGCCTACTTGAATACCTACATGTACTATTCTCTGTTTTAAAAACACAAATTCTGTTTTCAAATATAAATTTTCTGCTTTAAAAACACAAATTCTCTATTTTAAAACAAATTCTCTGTTTGGGGGGGGGGGAGGGGGATATCTTTAGGAGGCTAAAGAAATGGTAATTTTCAAGTATTTTTCAAATGATTTGTATTTGACTAATTATTTCAAAATTTTGTGTGCTACTTTGTCTGCCTTTTGAGTATATAAATATATTTCTTTTTACAAAATATTAAAAAATATTGCAGTGCCACAAATAACAAAGGTGGCGATGTGAATGCCAATCGGCGGGACACAGCTCCTGTTATATTGATCCGAAATAGACAAAAAACATTTTTTCTAATTAATCAGATGTATACGCTTTATGTGAACCTAAAAAAAGTGAAAAAAATGAAAATTGAATAAATGACGCATATTTGAAAAAAAATTTTTCACGAAATTTTCGTTGAAATTTTACAATAAAAAACTTTTTTTAATAATGTATATAAACATTTAAATTCATATAGAAGGTAATTATATAGTTTAGTTGTACTACAATTTGAAGAGGCTAAGTTAAATTTTTGAGCTACATAGATAATAACTCTGCCAATTCTTCGATTTCGATTAAAAATTTTATTATATTCTTCATATGTTGTACTAACATTTTATGAAAAAAAAACTTTTTTTTGTAGGTTGCAAAGATATTTCTCCTCTTAAAGCACAAATTATCTGCTTTAAAAATACAAATTACTTTCTTATTTATAACTTAATCTTAATTTTATAATTTTGTGCGCAGAAGTGCTTGTAGTCGATCGACTTGTAGGCAATAATTCATGTAAGCAATAGATTTGTAAGCAATATACATGTAGGCAAATGATTTCGTCTCTGAAATTTTTATTTGTGCGCAAAAATGTCTTGTAGGCAATCGAGCGGTAGTCAAATGCAATAAGTTTTGTGTGTAAACGAAATGTCAACAAAAGTGATGTAGGCTCAAGCTTTTGTTGTAGGCAAAGAGAGTCATCTTGTAAGTTTCTAAAATGGAAAACTTAAATTTCATAACTCTACATAACATATCAAACGTTTTTATAGAATATTTATATATCACTTTTCATCATTGACTAGGTCTTTTTTGGACACATTTTCTTTTCCTTTTGTCAAAATTACAGTTTTTGCCCGAACTCAAACCGTTCTCGCCGAACTACGAAGATATTTTTATATTTTATTTCGTCGCTTGCTTACTCTATATTTTTTTATTTATTTATTTATTTCAAAAACATGACAACCGTTTATATAACGTTTATTTTTATCTTTTAACTGTCATAATTTACTCATTTTATATAATGTATGTACTATTACGCTATCCACTTTCAACCTTGACGTTGGTCTTTTATCACGTTCTTATTTACGTATTTTCAATAATTATTTTCTAATTATTTATATATTTTAAATAATTGTTTGATTATGTTTTTTTGTTTCTCAATGTATTATATTTTGCTGTAACAATTTAATTTATAATATTCATTTAGAAAATTTTTTTTATAAATCATCAAAAAACAATAATCAACATATTAAATATAAACACTATAGACTTTTCAATTCCGATCGAGTCAATATTATATAAAAATTGAAATTATAAAGTAAACTTAATCGTTATGAATACACTATAATAAAAAATTATAAAATAGAAAAAATACATAAATTACTGTATCATATTCGAAAGTCTACGTGTTTTGTGATTCGGCAACTGGGTATATATTTGATTATATGAGGGAAACTTTAGTCATCCGCAACAATTATTGAGTGTCCTATGGAATTTAGTCTTTATATAAATATAAGTTCTTAATAAATATGAATCCAAAATACAAAATTAGATCCGAAAAAATTAAATGGTAAAAACGCAATCATGATTTAACAATGAAATGAAATAAAAAAAAGCAATAATGCGATATGTGTCAAGAGACGTTGTAACAATTGTTGTGTTAATAAGATACGTAAATAAGGATGTGAAAAAGAAGTAATAAAACGATATATGTCAAGAGTTATAACATAACAATTGTGTCTCTTGACACATATCGCTTTATTGCTCCTTTTTATTTTATTTAATTGTTAAATCTTGTTTGCGTTTTTACCATTTGATTCTTTCGGATCTAATTTTGTATTTTGGACTCACATTTATTAAGAACTCATATTTATATAAAGACCAAAATCCATCCAGTAAGACATTAGATTGATCTGGTGTCAAAACGTTTGTAGTGTTTATATTTAATATATTTAACATTGTTTTTTTAAGACTAAAATTATTATTTCGGCTCCTTCTTGTCTATTATTATTAATTTTATTGTATTATTAATATATATTATTATTTATATACTTTTTTTACAAACATTTTAATGCTGATATAAACTTTATACAGTTGAAACGGTCAGAATAATTACTATTTTTGTAAATAAAGATTATTACAATTGTTAGAGGATTATTACAATTATAAATTAATTAATTTTGTTCGTTGTTTTTATCTATATTAATATTTTTAACAGCGAATAAGTAAAAAATTATATTTAAAAAGTAATAAAAAGTTAAAAAACTATGTTTATTGATATGATTATCTTTGTAAGAAATATTACTGTCATGCACGTAAAATTTTAAATTAAAATTGTGCATGAGTACATCTTCTATGTTTTTATTATATACATGAGTGTCCTAAATCAAAATACTACAGCAAGAAAGTTTTCAAAAGAATAAGGTATAAAAATATAAAACTTATCGTTTATTGTTCAAGCAATTTTTTAAATAATTTAAGATCAAATCTCTGATTACAGATTACAGTTAAATGGCTATCAAATTGTATTTATTTATCCATGTGATTTTTCAGTTTAATTAGAAACTTAAGAGATTTAAACGATAGAATGTATAAAATTTTAAAATATTAGATTAAAATAAAAACATCGTGGCTCCGAGAATAAATTTTTAAAAAATTAAAAATTAAAAACCAAAAAAATATAAATAAAATATTTTACTACTACTTTGCCTAAATGAGATATTCCACATCAAATCGAGCACCTTTGAAACATCGTCATTTTTATTTTTATTTTTTTTTAATTTGCTGATATATTCTACAGATAAAAATATAAGACACATATTTTGCGGAAAAATTTGAAATTGTCACATATATGTCACAAATATGAGACAAACACATGTCTCATATTTTTAACTGTAGAATATATCAGCAAATTAAAAAAATTAACTCACATTTTGAACCTTATTGATACACTAATGATTTAATGAGAATCTCACCATTAAACGAGGAGTTATATAAAACAATTTAGAACATATTTAGACGGATGAAATTTCATTATTGGTGTATTGAAGAACTTCTTACAATCTAAAAAAGAAATATCAGGATAATTATATGGACTCTAATATCATGAAATAGCAACAAAGATTAAAATTTATATTAACAAACTGAAGAAGGCTTTGTGAGCCGTATTTGTATTATTTGTATTCTTATGTCTTATTAAATATAGTAATTATTGCATTATTATAAAACCAATTCCTCACAATTATTGATAGCATTAATTTGATTTGTACAAACTTTCGAGCATTATATTACATTTAATTGTTGTATTTTATTTGTTATGTTTATCTAAACAGCAGTAAATAATTCTTAACAAATATTATATCTAACACATAGAATTTTTTTTGTAAAAAAATAGAAGGTATTACAATGGTATTACAATGTAGATATAATATGTCCGTTACTAGGTGACATACTTTAGCGATTACTTATAGAATAATTTGTTAAATAGCTCGCCATTACATCTGTTAATGTATCAATACAATAGCCATTATTTATTATTACACATTTTTACTTACAAGCATTTCGAAACATTTTTAAGATGTACTTTAGCATTTAATTATACATACTTTCTTATTCTTCTTAAACTTGTGCATTTCATCATATGAATATATGTATATTTAAATTTTGTTTATTAATTAAGATTTTGCTTCTCTCTCTTTTTTGAGATTTTTCTATTAAAATAATTATTTCATAAATTGATTATAATTCTACTGTTACTCAATAATATATGTTACATATATCATAGATTTTTAATACTGAACAATCTACAATATATGCGAAGTTATGTATATGTATGTCATTTGCGTACATCCTGTAGTGTTTCATTTTTAATTTTGTATCCTAATATTGTATTTTTAAATCTATTTTTGTAGAAAGTCACATTACTGTTCCTATTTCTCTCTGAGCCATTATGCACAGTTTCGATATTTTTAGAAATAATAAATGTTAATTGTATATTCTATATATTAATAGGAAACTTATTAGACTTTTATAAGAACACAATGTAATCTGCAATTAATTAGCTAAGTTTAAATCTATATATCTCAATAATTAGTTTGCTGAATGATAATTTGCAAATACTTCTATAAACTTATTTTTTTAAGCATCTTCTTTCTATGGTATTTTCGCGAATTTGAGGACTTATTTTCATAAAAATAAAGATTGCAATGTTTTCTAAATAATAATTTTATAAATATAAATATATCGTTTAAAACATCAAGATAGAAGTAACAATTTAATATCTTAAAAATTTAATTAGTTTTTTAGTCAGAATGACTCAAATATAAAGTCGAAATATTGTTTGAATTTTATTATAATTAAATGAAAAATTTCTCGCTTCAAAAACAACTTGCATTTGACTCCCTTTTAAATGATTTTCTTATTTATATTTGAATCAAAGCAATCTTTTAATATTTAATATTTTAGATTAAATTATTTGAATATCTTTAGCTTTTTAGTCATTTATTTTAACGAAATATAATCTAATCGAAATATAATCTAATCGTTTTTTTAAATATATTTTTTATCTATACTTTAATTTTATGAATTAATATAAAAAAAATAATTTTTATGCTTTTCTGTTATATCACAAATAATAGATCTTAAAAATGAAATTGAAGTATTATTACATTCTTTTATATTTCAGACTAAATTATTTCAGATTTTCTGATAAAGAAATTATCTGTATCAAGAGCTAACTCTAGCTTCTGAAAATTACATTACCAACAATTACATCACTATGACTAGTCTTATCAAACTTGTCCTTAACAATTATAACGAAGTTCTAAAAAATGTTAAAGGTAAGTTTTTTCTTTTTAATAAAATGGTATCAAATTTATTGTAAGATATATATCAATATACAATTTATAAAGAATTTTTTTCATAAATATCTAAATCAAAGACTTGCAAAATATTCTAAATTGTATTTGTATGATTATATATTATAGTTATATATAATTGTATTCATATGATTATATTGGATTGTCCGGAAAGTTCGTGCCGCAAAAGATATAAATTTAATAAATGTATATTAAAATTTAAATCTTCTCCGTTTCAATTTTCCTTTAAAAATGACATGAACCCAATATATTATAAAATGTGTTTAAAATAAATTTTATGTAATTTGTATGACTATACTAAAATAGCATAATATATTTTATATATATCCAAATAATAAGCTGATGTTATTTGTTATTTTTACGTAAAAAAGCAGACATCATTTTAATGAAATTAAATAACGACAACAGCTTACTAGATAGTCATTAATAATGTTCAATACATTCAGTATACAGTCAATTTTTCTGTAATACTTAAGAACCTTAATTTTTATGGTAATTAATTATACGATCTAATTGCTTTTTACCTTATGCGAGGAATAGAAAAAATCAATGAATTGCACGTCTAATCATATGAATGCAAAATAAAAATAAAAATAGGAACGTAAATTGAAGATAAAGGGAGGGAGGAAATACAAGAAATACAAACGAATCTTCTATAAGAGACGAAAATTGAGACAATGAAATGTAAAAGAAGCGTAAACGCCTCTTTATTTGCACTCCGATTTTTATTTTTGCCAGGAAATAAATCAAAATCATCAGTTATACACGCATTCAATAAGAACTGTTTATTATTGTAAAAAATTTTAAACCGTGTATGCAACAGTTGAAAAATATTCAATTAAGTCAAAACACGTGTTTGGCATTATTAAAATGGAAATATATTTCTTATTAAATTGACATTTTAAATATTCTTTCCGCTTGTTTATCCTTGTATTTGCATTTCAATATGAACCCATTTTATATATTTAATTTTTAACAAACTATTAAACTATTAAATCTTATAGGACCGTGAAAAACACAACCTATGGAAATCAATATCTTAAACAGTCTAACTGCATTGATCTTAAATGCTTATATAATTCTATATGAATTTATATACTACATAAGTAATCCTTTAAAATGCGCGCCGAAATGATTCTTTGGTCTTGAAAACGCAAAATCTACTAAATTATCGCAATAATATCATGAGTTATTATAGTATTATTATAATATTGCTAGTCAATTTGATTTCTATAGATTGTGTTTAACAAACAATTTTTATGTTACATTCCACACAATAATATGATTTACCATAATTATTACGCTTTTTTTAGAGGTGTCAAAGAGTTTGATAATAGTGTGATATCAGTATGCTCCTCGCCCTGAATGTCAAGATTTACAAAACATTTAACATTAGCAATGACACTGTGATAATCTGCAAACCCTTTGACACTTCTGAGGAAAATATCCATAAAAATTTCGAAAGTATTACGCTTTTATTGCAATGTGCATTATTTATTATTGTATTTGTTAGATACTTATTATTATAAATAAACACATACATAAAAGAAACATTATACTGCTTGAAAATTTGTCAAAAATAAATTACATTTATTTACAACAGATCCAATGGTAGATACGTGGCCTTTAATGGAATCTCCAGGTCCTATGTTATGTATTGTTGGCACGTACTTGTTATTTGTTTTAAAAGTTGGTCCAAAAATGATGGAAAAAAGACCAGCTTTTGAGCTAAATACCGTTATGATTGGATATAACGCATTTCAAGTATTTTTCAGTATTTGGTTGACAACTTTGGTAAGTTTAATTCTTTATAGTTCATGTAATTTATTTCATTGATATTTAAAAATAGGAAAAATGTCATAATATCTAAACATCCTGTTCAGCAATTTTTTAAATGATTTAAAAACAACAAACTATCAGTTTGTCACGTATATTTTAAGATAATAATTTGTACAAAATATTCATCGATTTCAGGCATTGGATGTTGATATTAAATACTTGTTCTCTGCTCATGGATGTGATAATCGTTTTTCACATCATTCACAAAACACGAACGTACAAATGAAGGTAAATATTTTCTTTATAATTTTTAACAATATTGAATTTTAATTTTTACCCATATTAGTAAGTAATATATATTTCTAAATATTATATGTCAAATATACAGATATCACGAGGCGCTTGGTGGTATTTTTTCGCAAAAGTTATTGAGCTTCTGGATACGGTAAGTAAATATTATATCAATAAAATAATTTGATAAATTAAAAATGAAAACGTCTACGTTAATTAACTCATAAAGATTTAATAAAATAATAAAGTATATTTCCGTTATTAAAAATGGCATTATTATCATTTACTCAAGAAAAGCTATTGTAACTATATATTGTGAAATACAACAAAGCGTTTTCTTAACTTGGTCATCGGAAAAGCATTTACTAATTGTTCTCATTACTTTTAATAAATTTAACAATCTTTTTTAAATACAGCCTTTAGAATCATAATATACATGTATATGTGTGATAAAAGCATTTAAAAAATGTTTAAATACTTAAAACATATTTAAACATATTTAAACATAAAAATAATACAAGAAATACATCATAAACAATATTTATATAATAGCAATTAATAAATTGTATGTAATAAATTATATGTAATAAAACATAAAGTACACTTAAATAAAAAATAAACAAAAACTTTATTTAAAAAATATATAAGTATAAGAAAAAATATAACTCCTAATGTGTTGTGCTATTCAAGGTATTTTTCGTGTTGAGGAAGAAGCAAAATCAAATTACTTTCCTTCATGTTTTTCACCATTCTACAACAGCCGTTTTTTCATGGTGCTATTTAAAATTCCTTCCTGGCGAACAAGGCATCATCATTGGTTTCTTAAACTCCACAGTTCATATCATTATGTACAGTTATTATCTCATCGCAGCACTTGGGCCTAAGTACAGAAAATATATCTGGTGGAAGAAATATATGACATGGATTCAGTTGGTAATTATGATTGATTATACATATTTGACAACCAAAGCAAATTATAAAGTTTTTAATATCTTATTATTATTATCTATTTTTATCCATTTATTAATTTTGGGTCACTCTGTGTGTGTGTGTGTGTGTGTGTGTATATATATATATATATATATATATATATATATATATGCCATAATATATGTAATAGTACATATCTTTTACATCTATAATATATTTTTATGATAGAATTTTATTTATTGTTTCCTTACTTTAAAAGTGACACAATTCAACATAATTTTCGAGTTATTATCATAAATAAGTGACAGATAAACATTATCCTATAAAAATGAACTAACTTAATTTAAAATATTATCCAAATGTCAACTAAAATTAGGATTTTAAAAAAATTATCAAAATTGTTTCTCTCAACTCAAAAAGGGTAATTTAAAAAAATTTTTGAAAAAAAAGGATTGTAAAATGAAAATAACAGTATTATTGATATTTGATCATGTTAAGATTTCATTTTCTTTATTAATTATAATTTGATTAATTAATATTTTTCAGTCAAGTTAAAAAATAGTTTCTCTTCTTTTTCTCTTCTAGGAAACTTAACTTTTTAAGTTTTGTTATTTTTTAGGTAAAGGAGCAATATATAAGTATTTTATTTTTTTTTATCCTTTTTCATTAACATTATAAATAGTATTTATTTAATTTGTTTAATAAATTATTATTTTAATCTTTTATTGAATCAAGTAAACAGATTGTGGAAACATCACTACAAATCAAATTTAATCATCCTCTTTCAAATTTCAGGTGCAGTTTGGTTTAATGTTAATTTACTTAATATTAACATTGATCATGGATTGTCGAACACCAAAAGCTTTAACTTATTTCTTTACAACAATTGTAACAATTTTCATATATCTATTTAGTGACTTTTATCGTCAGGCTTATAAGAAGAAAGTTACATAATAATGTATGTAATGTATGTAAATGAATGTTCAGTCTGCAAATAATCATAAATACAAAACAATTTTTAAAAATTCATTTATGTTGAAAAAATTTTACATAAATAATAAGAGTATTGAGATTAATAAGAGTAAAACAGCGCGGAACGAAACAATTGTAGTCTACAATAATGCAACAACTACATCATTGTTTTCACAATAAAAAAAAAACACATAAAAATAAGTAAAAAATAATGTACATATAGATGTAAGTAAATTAAAATCTTTTTCCAAGAATTGTTTATGAATTTGTTATTTCAACAACGTATTGATTTTATATATATATATATATAAATCCGAAAAGTTCGTGCCGCAAAAGACTTAAATTTAATAAATGAAATTAAAAATTTAAATCTTCTGCGTTTCAATTTTCCTTCAAAATCGGCACTTTCCGGATGACCCAATAT
>Ga0157363_1001899_pt1 | contig 17909 bp, 12 predicted proteins | sample AttsexASBM1_FD_111477 | JGI IMG/M metagenome (GOLD analysis project Ga0157363, IMG submission 111477) | Fungus gardens microbial communities from leaf cutter ant in Ribeirão Preto, State of São Paulo, Brazil - Atta sexdens ASBM1 | ecosystem: Host-associated > Fungi > Mycelium > Unclassified ... | reverse complement strand
TATTTAAAAATTTAGCTAGATACATATCTGAAAATAATTTTGTGTTAATCATCAAAGTCATTAGGACGCTTTAATTAGATACTAAAAAATTAAACTTTTTTGTTAAAATTTTTTATCATCAATGTTCAAACGTTTTATATCATTATCAGGATTTAAAATTTAAAAATTAGAAAAATCAGGGAAATTGAAAACGGTTAAGGAAATTAGAGAATTTTGCAAAATTTTCTGGAAAATTAAAATTACGTACACCTACGCAGTTGAGGAATACTACTAACTTTATTACATACAATTAAAAATGCGAACAGTGTCAGCAACATTAATAGTAATTTACATTGCTCTATTAAATTTATTTGTCAACAAAATATTTAACGATTTACAAATCAGGATCAAAATATAAAAAATTTCAAAATATTAAAAATCAGAGAATATCATGAAATTTTATCTTGAAAACTGTTATGGAGTTTTATTTTTTAAGATGAGGAATTTGTGACAATCTTGATTATTTTCATGATTTCACGTTTATTATTAAATGATAAACTTAATTCCTGCCAGTTTTTGTCTCCAAAATTGATTTGTTTCGAAGGATGAGATGAATACCTAAAATCAGGGAAGTAGAAACTAGTTAAAACATTAAAAGTTAAAAAAAAAGTTAAAAAGTTAATAACTTTTAATTTAGTTAATTTTAAATTTTAACTTAACTAGTTACTTTTAAACGTTAACTTTTAACTTTTTTTTAAAATTAAACAATTTTTATCTCTTTTAAATATTTTTAAAAAATAATAAGATATAATAAGACTAAGGGCATATATTCGTAATCTGTTCATATTTTAAGATCTTAAGTAATTTCTTAAGATGCTAATACAGCCTTCTAATTGGTTTATACGATTATGCCTTATGTCATAAGCCTTAGTCCGGATCTATAATAGATGTTTTAAGTCTTAAATCATAAGAAATTGAGCAATTACAATCAAATATTCTTCTCACATTCGATTGTAATTGATCAATTTCTTATGGCTTAAAACTTTTTAAAAAGTAATCATTGATTTTGTATCTTCTCTATGTGTTGGCTGTTTTTTTAAAGTTATATAACTTATATACTCGTAGTTATATCGTTATGTGTTATATACTTATATAACATATGAATAAAAAAATTAAAAATTTAATTTACTTAATAATCTATATTGTAATTATTTAATCTCATTTTAAGAAAAATTAGAACATTTTGATCTAAAAAATAATTTTTTTCAAAATTAACTTTTTTTTAACTGAAGTTAATTCAATATATTGACTTAACTTACGCTAAGTTAATTTTTTATTCCTTCAACTTTTAATTTAACTTTATTAATTTTGTAAAGCCATTAACTTTAATTTCATTCAGTTAAAAAAAAAACATTAACTTACCCAACCCTGCCTAAAATGAATGTATACAACTCTAAAAGTGTTTGAGTTAGATTCTCATCAATTCTTGCTTGACATATTCAAATTTTTTCGATTGTTCGAGACGTTCTTCATTCATCTCACGTCAAAATCTCCATTTCGAAAGAGTTCAAACCAAACTCTACATGTTTTTTCCGATGGAATTTTATCACCATACACTTCGAATAATAAACGCGTTTTAACTGCGGTTTTCTTGAGATCGAAGTAGTAAAGAAGCACATGTCGGAAAAACAGCTTATCGCGATTCATTTTCAATCGATTGGAAAATCTCTTTGATTTCGAGAAATCTAACCTGTGAAAACTGAATCACTTTCAGCAATGTCTGAAATACAAAAGACATACGACTTCACCGTCAAAAGTCGCCAACAGTTAAAACCTCTAACAAGAATTAAACCTAATATATATATATTTACTTATATTTTATATTAGAATTGTATGTTTATTATGTCTCTTAAAAAGAAAACAAATGAGAAATAAAAAAATAGATTCTTTGAGTATCTGAATTTTAATGCGTATATATATATATATATATATATATATATATATTTATATATTTATATATCTACTCTTTAAATTTATTGCTATTGCAATCTCTTGTATCTTAAATACCTGCGACGTTCTCCATCAATTAATTCCTACATCTAAAATGCCGTCGTAATTCACTGACAAAATTTATCTTGTGTCAGACAGTGAAGTAGTGCCAAACCTCAAAGGTCGAAGGCATCTGCTTAAGCTCGATAATTCATTGTCTTCTTGTTGAAGACGGAAATAGCCATTATAATAATTTGCGCCTTATCTCCCTTTTCACAGATATATTCCTGAAAGTACAACACATGCAATGCTCGCTATTTCGTCATTATGATAATGCGAGAGAACAATGCAGAGAACCAATCAGAACCATATACGTATAGGGAGAATAATCGACAGATTAACGTGCTCAATGGTATTATTAAAGAATAAAAGAGTTCCATCACTCTATACGAGATTCTTTAGCAATCTTTCTTAGAATTTCATTGTGCTCGACGATAGTTATATATTTCATTCCGTGTAATTGTTTTCTACATTGTGCTTATATTTCTCATGATATCTGCGATTAGTCAATGAAATATTTAGATATAAATATTATTTAATTTAGAAATAATTATCTTCCTTTCTTTCTCTATCTTCTTTTTTGACAAATATATTCTTAAAGCTAATTTAAAATTAATTTACTATTTACAATTGTTAGAAAATCGTTAGCAAATTTGTTTTTTCACTATGCATATACTCCTCAAAGTAACGAAAATAATTTACGCAAGTAATATTAGTACTTCAGAATAATTCTTGATAAAGTATGAATATATCTATTCAGTTTATTTATATACGACATATAGTACGTAAATAATAATGAGAAGATATACTCAATATGATTCCATTACAAAGTATTATCTCTATATGGTGCAAGCGTTTTTCTTTCTCATCCACATAGTGCATGTTCATTATACTCTGTTGGATCAAGAAACTGTCAAGCTTTTATGAGTCAATTGCGATAAGGTGATTAAAAATTTCGAACGACGTAAACAAGTTTCTTAACTAAGTAGATAGCAGTAACGACAATTGCTGTTGTAATTTAATTAATGACTAAAGTATTGCTTCACAGGAATCCGTTGCTATATATAAAACAGTAATAATAAAATACGCACGCGTGTAGAATTTGCAGTTTCTGATCGAAAAATTAAAGCCTATGCAATATTTGTTAGGCAGTTCTTTGCAACAACGATTAATAACAATTTATGTTAAATTTGGCGCATAGATTTTTCTGGACCTAAAGTCTAAGAAATCCTCTCGGTATTATATTGCTGTAATAAAATTAATAATTAAAGCATGAAGCTTTACATGTAAAGTGATATAAAACGCTCTCTTTCAGTTGTAATATAAAACGTAATATAAAAAGAACTATGAAGATTTAAGTACATATTTTAAAATGTTTTCTTTACTCGTTGTCGCTAAAATACATATTTTTTTAGGACATTGATGCGCGTACGATCATTCATCTATAATTATTTTATTCACTATAAATATAAAAAGTAACAACAAAAAGTAACAACCAACTTATACAACAGCCAACTTATTTCAAGTTACTGGCAGACACTTTTGGCACGACGTGAGAAATTCCACTTCGCAATAGTAAACTCGCGTATAATTCATTCATATTGTTATTAGTATTGCGCCAGAAACATTTTATCAAATGCCACAACTACTACAAGTAGTGGTCGTTATGTAGGGAATTGATTAATTATGAATAATATATAGATGTAAAGTATATATATTTCTCAGATTTTTTATGATTTCTTCCATCCTTTATTGTTGAATCGGGATGCAGAATAACGCTCGGTCTAAATCTTTTTTTAAGGATTTTGATCGAACTTCTTCTTCTTCTTTCCCTTATCGATTTTATAACTGATATCTATAAGGAAAGGTTTTATTGAAAAATTTAGCTATAGATTTAAAAATAATTTTGTTGAATCATTAAAATAATTATATAGAACATTCAAATTGCTATAGAATACCAAACCTTTTTGCTCATTATACTTGAAATTTCTATATAGTTATTTTGACGGTCTAACAAAATTATTTACAGATTTGTATCTCTAATTAAGTTATAATGTACTCTTCAGCTTGATGAAGTAAACGGCAAATTCACGAAACGTTGGCATTGGCAAAGGATCATGAAACGGCGATAATCCACAAACCCTTTGGTATTTTTGAAGAAAAAATCCGTGAAAACCTCAAAAGTAATCAAAAGTATTGTTTAATTAAGTTTTTAGATATAACAAAATCGTACTTTCCGTATATATTTGTCATTAATAGTCAAATTAATTATTGAAATAACTTTATGCGCAGAAGTAATGTAGACATACGGCGTGGTAGATATCGCGAATAAATTATTGGTGAAAGTGCAAGCAGTGTGTGCCTCACCCGTGACTTGCGTGCCGGTATGCACACATCCTTTTATGCAGCGCTTTGACCAACTTAACTTAAAATCCAAGATGAAACAAGATAAGATTTTCAAGAAGGAATAATTAACAAGATTGATTGCAAAATTGTTGAACATCAAACATCTCGATATTCTTAGATAGATATAAGGCTTGGCTAGCCGCAATATATTACAAACAGAAATATTTGATTCTGTTAGACACTTTAATAATCTTTTGAAAGGATATCTTCAAAAGAAAAAAAAATATAAATCCATTATTTATTGTTCATAATTTCATATTACATAGAAATATATTATTACTATTATTAATAATTATTATAATATATATTTCTCTTTCTTTCTTTTATTCAATCATTTTTTCGTAAAAAAATATTGAATAAAATATATACATTTCACACTATCAACAAATTTAATCAAGTTGTACAAATACTCTAATTGCAGATTCGAATTTGTACTCTGAATGGTCGAAACACCGCATATCGTGTATACGGTAACGTAAACTTAGTCGGCCTTAAAGTTCATTCGGCACATGTGCAAATGTAGGATCGAAATCGACAATTTCAGGACGTCTAAAATTAGATTAGTAATACTAAGTTCTCACGTGTACCAAGCACAAGGTGATATGACTCACCTGGCGCGCTGGATTCGCGTGAGCCATTTATCGTTCCATTAAAGTTTGCGGAAATTCTTCGGTATAAAAGATATAAAAGAAAGAAAAAAAAGGAGCAATGAGCTTTCTCGCAACTCGTTATGTACTTGCTTACGGGAAAGAGATCAGAGGAGATAAAAAAAGAGAAGAATACATGTCTCGTTCGAACGTTTTTCAGCTGTAGATGTAAGAATAGATTACATTTCTATGAGGTTGTCACTATCAGTCTAGAAAGAGTGAAGTAGTTTGAATCACATCTCTTTCTCTAAAGTATCAAATTGAAAAGAGATGCTGATAATTCAATTTCCATTGGAAAATTATTTGAACAAACAATTCAAATTCAAGAAAGACGTTCAAATTCAAATAAGACGTTCTAAAAGGCATTTTAGGACATCTAGGCAACATTTAAATGTCTTAAAGACATTTTTATGAAAAAAACTGTCTAAAAAACGTTTAAAAGATGTTATTTGAATAAAAAATAATAAGAAACGTGTAGTCTGTCACTGTTAAATATTAAAAGATCAAATTTAAATTCTTTAAGTTGAACATAACATTTTGTAATTTTTAATAAATATATTATTTTAATACAAAACATATGGTTAAAAAAAACAACTACTTATTTCTATAGTTGAATTGCTGCTTATTGTTAGTTTTCAAAATAAATAGCAGCCATATCAATGTAGATAGTAAACTATCTATTAGTTTACTACTTAGTAGATAGTAAACTAAAGTCAAGTTTGAGTCAAATTTAATGCATTTCTTGAGTTAAATTATTTGACTCCATTGTTTTAGTTAAATCAACAACCTACAGTAGTGGCAATCTATAAAAATTATTAAAAATAACTCAAATTAGATATAATTTAATATTATGAATTCAATATTGTACCTAGAGTACGTCTATTTATGCACTATACAATCGTCATTGCCTCTTATAGCGGCATTGCAATTACAAAGTGAATTCAAGAGAGCACAAATATACAGAACTCTCTGATCTAGCCGTCCATGGAGCTGGGAATAACAGTCCTGCACGCGATCACCTTGGATTGAGGGAAGTTTGTGTTCCGGAAGACGATGAATTAGCTCCCATCGTTGCGTATTAACTGACTCCAACGACTCTCTACGGACCAGTTGACGTTTGGTCATTGAACGGACAGCATCGTCGTCGACAGCATTGCCATCGATTTTTTTTCTTTCAAAGCAATCGCCTTTCACGCTCGCTCCGTGATTTAACATTGCGTCGCGGTACCGAGCTTTCGCGAGTGTATCATCGATGACTTTTTCTGGTTTAAAAACGTTTGCCACGTTATGAAATTTACAGATCCTGTATAAATAATTCTCTTTCGAATGTGAACACAAAGTCTCTTTGTGCATTACTTGCGTCACATTTCGTTGGTAACATTGTGATATTTCTTTCTTTTTCTTTTTGCAAATTTTATTTTAAATTTTATTTTATTTTAAATTTAGCAAAAGAAATGACCTCGCGATTAGGATTTTCTCGCAGTTTTCTATCAAAAATACGTGTATTGACGAAGTCGAAAGTGTACTTGTTGACGGCATCAAACAACAATTTTTTTTATCGTGAAGTGTCTTTGTTATTAAATCCGTTATAGACAATCTGTGATTCAAACTGGGGTTCGGGATGGAATTTTATTTTAATTTTACTTCTACAACTTTATAAATATAAAATTGTAAATAAAAGTAAAAAAATTTTACATCATACTATTATAAGTTTAATAATAATTATATAAGATGATTTTTAATTGAATATTATTTTATGGGAATAAAAATATACAGAATATGTAAAAAAAGAAGTAATAGTAAAAAAAAGAATTCTATACGAACGCGTAGGATGGTCGAGCTTTATATTTTATTTTACAATAAAATGTGTTTGGAGTAACTCGATATATTTATTAATATCTTTATGTTACATTTATCGTATATATTGTTATAGAAATTCGGAATTTTTTCTAGATATCTATTTTGTCTCAAATTGTATCTATTGGCTTTATCGCCTCTATATCGTAGATCTGTTCTTTGTGGTTAAACTAGTGTGCACATAAAGGAAATAGTTATATATATATTTGAAGTTTGACGAAAGTGAGATAGAAAGTTTCAGTGCAATCCAGTGAGCGACAAAGAACAGGCCTTATTATTGGATAACGTAAATACAAATCAACCGCAGGATACTGATGATTAGTTGATATCTCGCGAAAAAAATGTGGCTGAAGGATGTGAACGACGACGCCTTGCCAACTGCGACAGTTTTTGTGAATTCGCGACGGTGCGTCCAAAATGAGTAAGTTAATCGTCCACCTTATTCGTATAGATTTCTGAAAATTCGTAAAAATTATACACGAGGATAAAATCTGACTGACATAGAATTGGAAAAAAGAAAAGAGTCGAAGCGGTTGATACGAAGCCACACGAAGCGGAACGCAACGTAGGTGTGAATAGGGTAGTTCACGCAAGAATGATATGTGTAATGTATAAAGTAAAAATATTTGCATCTCTTCAGATTATCATTAACTTAAACGAAATGATTCGGGACGGTAGAAGAGTGTAAAGTAATTTTTAAAAAGTTTAAGTTTTTACATTTTCAAAATCTTCGAAAAAAAATTTTTTTTTTGTATTCCTTCAAATTATTATTAGGTTGGAATAAAAGGTGGTAGCGTAGGAGAACTTCAAAATTCAAGCAATTGTAACTTCGTTAAGAATGAACGAAATTTAAATTTAATAAAAAAGTTTTAAAGCTTAAAATCTCTACTTTCAAAAGGTTGCGCCATTTCGAGTTTCTTTGCTCATTTTTTACATATATTGAAAGCTATGCTAGAATGGGAATTTTCTTCTTTGTAGAATTATCACGTGCTCGTGAAAGTTTAAAGTTTTTCCTACAAAATTTTTTTTTTAATTTTCCTAAGATTTTTGAATTATTGCAGATTAAATAAAAGAAATATTTTAACTTTGTTCATATCTTCATTAAAAATCATCGAACCGCACTTCCAAAAACAGATTCTTAGATCATTACACACAAAATGACATAAGTTGGATAAAGCACTGGACTAATGAGTATTCGACAAAAATGCCTTATTAATTTATAAAAGATGTAAAGATCAAATGTGAAGATAAATTCATTGGTATGCGGCCTTAGCTATGCTTATATTGTGTGTGATGGCTCCAAAGTTGAAACTTTGCTCTATCGATTGGTAAAATTTTTAAAGTTTTTTTAAAAAAACATGCAGACATGATATAAATAAAGGAGCGCTACGAATTTTCATTCCAATCCAATATATTATAGATTACTAATTATCTAAAATATAAAAAAACTTTTTATTATGCACATATCGTTCTTTTCTTGATTAAACGTTCATATTTCATACTTTATGTTTGATTGCAATTAGTGCTGTAAAAAAGTCGCTGCGGAGTGCGTCTGCTGGCTCAACAATTCTGACGTATTCGAAAGTTGAACCGAAAGCGAAGATCGACTTCAAAATGTTGTATAATTTACAACACGAATACCTCAAGCGATGATAAGTAACGTATCTTTGTGACGTTTCGACATAATTAATTCGATCGCAAAGTGTATCGAGAACAATCGCTACATGTGCATGAGTTTGCGTCTTTTTGAGAAAAATACATTTGATCTTATTCTAAATTTAATTTGGCATATTAAACAGAATTTATTAATTGTAAGTTAAATTACTGAAGATGATTAAAAAATATAACATTAAAAATTAATATTAAATTAAAACTAATAAGTAAAATTTTTTCGCGATTAAGGCCCGATTGCACCAATGTTATTTTGACTTTAAGCGAAGCTTAAAAATCTTTCTTTCTTTTTTTAAAACCGATAGAGAGACAGAAAGGAAGAGTTTTAAGTTACGCTTAAAATTAAAGAAATGTTGGTGTAATCGGATCGATATATCACATTTTAAAACATTACCAAAAATATAAAAATTTCATAGAATATTCCATTATGTCTGAATATCTGTATAAAATTTGAGTACAATTCTCTTATTAATTTAAAAGTTATTTATTAATTCTTTTTTATTAATTAATTCTTTTGTTAGTTTTGATTCGTATGTAAAATCGCGTTTTATAATATTTATTTGCAAATCTGATGAAGAAGTAAGAGTTAAATCAAATTTAAAACATGTATGATCAAACAATAATAAACATTCAAAAGTTTGGGTCCATTTATTCATTATTGTAAAAGTTATTGACCTAAAAACTGCAGAAAAATATGATTATTTTGCTGCATAAAATTTATCATTATGAATTAAATAATTATTCGTTTTGTTTTTTGCAGTTGATTTCAGAGCACATTACTAATATCATCACAATTTTCTGTATGATACGACTGATATTACCTTATTTCGACTGATTATTTGATTGATACTTTTAACTGATATTGTATGGCCAAAATATCTTTAAAGACCATATTTTTTGTTATTTATTATATTGTAAAAGTTATTGAATAGTAGAGTAGACTTATATGTCTTTTTTGGATATGTACAGCAATTAATTTAGGTTAATAACAAATACAATAAGAAAGGAATAAGAAAGAATGAGAAAGAAGAAAATATAATCTTTTGTTACTCGATTACCAACACTTCACTGGTATCGCGATTTGTTCGATACATCAAATCCGATTTATGCTGCAGTTTTTTTCGTATTTAATATTGTAACAAAATGATTATTGCTTCGAAAAGCAGTGTACGATATGAACGAGAAATTGATTTCGATATTATGAAATTGTTACAATTATCGATTCTCTATCAACAGGAAGATTTCGAAGAAAGCGAATTATTCATCGGTATCGTCGCTAATAAGTCGCTAAATTTTCCTTATTCAATCAAATTAATCGCGCATTTCAAATTATAAATTTCAATTACCGTAAATTAACGATGTTTCTTAATTGATGAATTGTTCGTAGGATCTTCGTCAATCGGAGCCTTCATCTGGAGAACATCAAGTTCTATGGCTTCGACATGGATTACACATTAGCAGGTAATTATTTCAATATATCCTTTTTTTTACTCTTGAAGGGAAGTTGAGATAAACGAGACTGTATTATATGAAACATTTCAGAATACAAGTCACCACAATATGAGCAACTGGGCTTCAATCTGCTCAAGGATCGTTTAGTATCTCTAGGATATCCACAGGAAATCAAGGCCTTTGAATATGATCCCAGCTTCCCCGTTCGTGGATTATGGTTCGACACGTTACATGGAAATCTTTTGAAAGTGGACGCTTATGGGAACATTTTAGTCTGTGTCCATGGCTTCGAGTTCTTAAAACAGTAAGGGATAAAAATAACATACATTTTTCTTGTACAGCAAATATTATTCTTATTTCTCTATTTGTACTTGGTCTATTTCATTTCAGCTCTCAGGTCTACGAACTTTATCCAAATAAATTTCTACAGTTAGACGAGTCTAGAGTTTATGTGCTCAATACTTTGTTCAATCTACCGGAGACTTATTTGCTGGCATGTCTGATAGATTTTTTCACGAACTCACCGCAATATACTAGAGAAAGAACCGGAGTGAAAGAAGGTGAGCTCACCATGAGCTTCAAAAGCATATTTCAGGATGTTCGAAACGCGGTAGATTGGATACACCTTCATGGTGATCTTAAATCGAAGACTATCGAGAACTTAGACGAATATGTAAAGAAGGACGAGAGGTTGCCTATGTTCCTTACGAGAATCCGAGAGAGCGGAGCAAAACTGTTTTTATTAACTAACAGTGATTACGTTTTCACGGACAAAATTATGACTTATTTGTTCGATTTTCCACACGGTGCACGGGTACGTTTTTCTTATTCACTGTCAACATTCTTAAAATTCATTGTTTTAAATAAATTAGCGAGCTATATTTACTATGTGAAAGTTAATAATTTGAAGAATTCCTTAATATTTAGAAACTAACTGTAAATTTATATTATGTCACTAATAAAGTTTTAATCTTTTATTCACATTTTTGACTTAGAATAGAATCTACTATATATTTATATGAAAAATTCTTTTTTTCAAAATTCTGTATTAAAAAAATAATCTCTCTCTCTTGTTAAGTGCAAGAAATACTTATATTCACGAAATATACTCATGATGAAACGTATTCTTATAAAGTACTAGGTATAAATAGAATTTTTACATATTGCTTTCATTTCAGCCTGACGAACCACATAGAAATTGGAAAACCTATTTCGACACAATTGTAGTAGACGCCAGAAAGCCATTGTTTTTTGGAGAAGGGACAATATTACGACAAGTGGATACGAGGACAGGTGCTTTAAAACTTGGTACACTTAAAGGACCACTTCACACAGGTAAGAAACATTAAGTAATAAGTGGTAATTTAGTTAATTAAAAAAAAATTCTTTCTTGCTTAGTTATATAGAAAAGAGATTTTTAATCATTGGCTTTGTTTAAAATAGGGGAAGTGTATTCAGGAGGCTCGTGCGACGTGTTTACAGAGTTAATTGGTGCAAAAGGAAAAGATGTATTATATGTTGGTGATCATATATTTGGCGATATTTTAAAGAGCAAGAAGATAAGGGGATGGAGGACATTTTTAATAGTCCCAGAATTGGTTCAAGAGTTACACGTTTGGACCGATAAATGTCAATTGTTTGCCGAATTACAAAGTCTCGATGTTATGCTCGGGGAAATGTACAAGTGCGTAGTATGATCAATAATAATAAATACATTGTATAAAATACTTGAAACATGCTCTTATTAACGTCGCATCAATTACCTTGTTTAGAAATTTAGATAGTAGTACAAAGGAAAAGCCAGATATTTCTAAGTTACGTGCGTCTATAAGAGATGTCACGCACAAAATGGACTTAGCTTACGGCATGATGGGCTCCCTGTTTCGCAGCGGAAGCAGACAAACGTTTTTCAGTAGTCAAGTCGTGAGGTACGCTGATTTATACGCGGCGACCTTCTTAAATCTGATTTACTATCCTTTTTCGTATATGTTCAGAGCACCTGCTATGCTAGTAAGTTGTATGCTGTATTTGGAATATATGATTTATCCAAGTTGTATCTTATTCGTGTGAGACAGTAAATTCTTTTCTTATCACACTTTCAGATGCCTCATGAAAGTACAGTGGCACATGAACAAAGATTTGTTATGGAAACGCCAATGATAAGCCGTACGAGAACGTTTAAACTAGCAGATGAGGAAGAAGAACATAATCGGCCTTCTTCCGTAAGTATTTCTAAGAACATCAAGATTATGAAGGAGGGCTCCGTTTGCCTACAAAAACGATTGCCTACAATTTCGTTTACACACAACGATATTGCAAATAATTTACAACATGACAATATTGCAAATAACGTAGTATATATAGCACATCTTGCAAAGGTGTAGATAAACGGGATTCTCCAGTTATAATCAGTTATTAATTGATTAAAATGGAAATATGTCTCAATAATGCATTTTCCCTTTTTTTTGTTTAGAAAAATTTATATGTAGATCATTTCAATAATCAAATTCCACATGCAAGACCAGAAACACCACGTAATGTTACACATACACATGATGAAGATTGTAGTGATGAAGATAGTGATTCGCAGAAACAAGCTAATCAATTGAGAGTATCTACAAGAAACGTAAATTGCAATTAAAGTTATATTTTATAATACTCAGTGCTATTTTTTATCTTGTATAATCGAAAGTGACTGAAAAACAAAACGATTAATGTACAATATGTAGAATTTTGTTTCAAAGAATCATGTTGCATAGAATCATGACGTGTTTCAGCTGTGCTAATAATTAATATTTAGTCCCAAAGTATATATATGGTAATTTTATATTTTTTAAAAGATATCGATACGAAAGATGAAACTTGGCAATATTTGTATTGATCAATTGCTCCGAAGAGCATATTTAATATTATAGTTTTGTAGTTGGTATATTGTTATGTAATAATTAGCGCACAAATGTCCATATTATGAAACATTTAGATATTAAATTACACATAACATATGTAATAGATTTTATTAGCATATTGTATATGTTGTATATTAACTTTACATGATTATACATATATATAAAATATTAAGGCTGAGGAATATTATATTTGAATTTTGATAGTAAAAAACATCAACGACTTTAAACTTATTGTAAAATTGAATATCAGCCAGCACTTTTTATATGCAATGTAAACTTATATTGAAAAAAATAATCGAAACAATAGAAGTTGAACGAGCAAAAAACTCTAGATGAATTGTGCAATTTAGGTTAGGTGTACAGAACAAATATAAAATATAATCTTATACAATCATTCTTCGAATTAATAATTACGTAAGTACTCGATAGATAATAATTTTAATTGATTAGATAAAAATAAAATAATTAACAGTAATTCTGATTCAAGACAGGAGATATACAACAAATAACAACAAATAATTACTAGAAAATATTAGATAAATCTTTACACTGGAAAAAAATAAGACAATATTTGACTTATTGTATAACAATATTTGATTTATTGTATACAATCAAATTATAGGATGCATTGTAAATTGTCATTAAATACAGAAAAAAATCGAATACAAACGAATGTTGATCTGTTAATAGAAATTAACAATACACACATATACAAAGTAATAAAAAAATTAATCCCATAATTATATATATAGTTTGTCAAGTAAGAGCGTGATTACATGGAAAACATGGGGGCGTACACTTCATGAAAAATGCACTTCCACTTTGAAGCAGCTATCTCACAACATTCGTCAGATTTAGAAAGCCTTATCGTTAAAATACGCCGTCAATTTAGTCGAAAGCATGCCTCAAAAATGTGAGGCATGCTTTCGACTAAATTATTGTCGCCGGTGACTGAACGCATTATTAAAGTGATTGCATTTTGACTTTGATTGAGTAAAATTAATATACGTATTTAAACATTTTATTTAATGCATTTTTTAGTAAATTAACTCGATCACGCTCTTATTTGATAGACTATAAATATTTTAAGATTTAAAAGATATCCCAAATAGCAAAATATCTGCAGTCTTCTAGCAGACTATCAGCAGGTTCGAGCAGAAAATGATGGCAGTCTGCGTCCGTATTAAGCTTGTGTTACCCTTGTATTCTGTTAACATCGCCTATCGATATAATATGAAGGCAAATTGTTATAATATAATGTGAAGGCAATTGATAGAAACTGAGCAGATCCTGCCGACATTATCTGACGCTTGTAGATTCTTACGTTTTTTTAAGCAGTCAGCAGTATTATGTCATCTAATTCTGTAATAATTTTGTTATTTTATTAGCATAGTATGTAGCAGACATTTAAAAAAGTTGCTTTCTACAGACTTGACTGTCTGGGTATTCCGAAAAGTTTTTTGTAAACAGCAATATATAGTCTCTATTCGTACAACTTATAAAATTGAATTATACTTCTTTGCAGGAAAATAAGTTATTATTGTATATTAACAGTAACATATTGGATGCATTCAGTACTACAACCGCTCACTGAGCGCTCAGTGAGCTCTTGTATCTAATTAGCTATATTCCAATAGATCCAAAAATATAGACCAAACAAATGTAAAAACATAGCGCTTAGTGAGTGATTGTAGTACTGAATGCATCCATTATCATAATTTATGTATCTGTACTAAGCGTCAGGAATACCTTAATACTGACATTTTACTCATTTTTAACGTATATTTTATGTATATCTAGATTTGTTAATTTGTCCTGCCCTTTCTTAGTTTATAATATAATTGCTCATAATGTAGACTAAAAAGGAAAATAAATATAAAATCAGAATTTTTGAAATGACAATTCTCGAAGAATTATAACTTGCTACCTCTATATTTTGATAATACTTCATAAATATTTAAACAATAATAATGAGTAAATAAATATTTAAGTTTTTTATTTTTTGTATTTCGAATCCATTAAATTCGGGGGATTTTAGAATCATAGTTCCGGGAATTTTGATTGACGTCATCTTTTATTCATTTTATATTTTATTTATATATTTTATTTAATTATATACTTATTCTGATATAAAATTTTGTTAAATTTTAACAATTACATATTTTTGTTGGTAATTAAAAAAGATATAGTTTATCATAGTTAGTAAAAATCGGAATGATTGTATATTGGTAACTTATCATTGTCACTTATTTAATTACATGCAATAAAAAGTAAATAAATTTTCAAAAATTGATATTGTCAAAAGAATATAATTAAGAAATAACATAAATAAAAACTCTAAACAATACAATTCTAAACTGCAATTTTATTTATTCTTTTTTTTTTCTTCAGCACAGACGAAGTACTATTAAAGATCCTCGGCATTTATAGAAATTCGCGTTTCTATCTGTTAAAATTTAAGTGATTAAGGCCCGGTTGCACGTTACTTTAATTTTAAGCAAAGTTTAAAACTCTTTTTGTCTCTGTCTCTTTTCGGTTTTAAAACGAAATAGAGACAGTTTTAAATTTCGCTTAAAATCAAAGTTAAGAGCAATAAACTAGTAATGAAAAGTTAAGAGTAATAAACTAGTAATGCGATACTAATTTCATAATTTATTAGTTTTGTAGACATGTACATATGTTTAAAATTTAATAATACTCGATTTTTATTTAAAACTGTGACTTTAATAATATTATATTATATATCCGAGTTTGATTTAATAGAGATAATAACTGCAGAGAAAAAATTGTAATTTTTTGGTAATATATTATATCATTAAAAGTATGTATACTTATTTATACAGATTTATATAATAAAAAAATCACGAATTTAATAATGTATCATCGAAATACTTATGTTAATAATCATAAATTTTTATTAATTGTCAATAACGTCATCATTTTTCAATTGTCCTGAAGCCTCCTGGCTTGATAATCATGAAAATTTGCTCGAGAAAAGGATTTTTAATAATATCTTGTTGATGGCACAGGTAAAAAATAAGTCAAATCTAAACAAATGTACTTTCAATATATAAAACTTCATGCAATTTTACATTTGTTCTTAGAAGTCTTATGCATTTTTTGCACAAATTAAACATTTCCCAATATCATATTATTTAAAGTTTATTAAAAATTTACATTTCATTTTGATTACACTATGATAAATAAATTTCTCTTTTATTTCTTGCGGATTTCTTTTAAAGGCATAAATGATTTTGCATATCTCACTAGAAAACATCTTTTCACATATGAAATATTTTATTATACAAATTATATTATTGATACTGTACATGTAGTGTACTAACATCCTTATGAGTAATTCAGAGAATCATAAAATGATAGAATTATCAACACAGGCTAAAATTTTCTGAATTGACTGTACAGACTATAAAATCTTTTTACACAATTAAAATATGCATAAAAAAGATAAGTCGGTCGATTTAACAAGAAAAAACGAAAAAAAAAATGTTTTAATTAAAAATGTTTAAATTACATTTAGTATCTCTAATTTAACTTTTTTTCGATTTTCTCATTAAATCGATCTTGTTATTAAATCTATCTTTTTTATGTGTATTTTAATTGTCTAACAAGACTTTATACAATCTATACAGTCAATTCGGAAAACTTTCTAATTTATAAAGTTGATATTTCTATCATTTTTAGGATTTCCTTAAATAAGAAATTCAATAAACTAAAAATGACACTATCTTCTCCAATATTTATTTACAAAATATTAAACAAAAAAAAATTAAAACATTAATAGTGTTCACATAAATAAATCTGCCAAATATTCCTCAAATTCTTTTTCTCTTGTCTTTCCTACGTCTTCAGCTGGTTTCTCTTTCCAGATATTTGATTCATTCGTATCAGTATTCTCATTGTTTTGTATCTCAGCTGAGATGGAATCTGTCTCTGCTTTATTATCTGATTCTGGATTACTGGAAATAGTAGGTACATCATTGCTACTTCCGGAATTTGTGTCCAAACGTTTCAAAGATTTCCTCCTTTTCACCTCTCGCTTTTGTGATCGATAATTAAGTTTTATGGAACATTCTGGGCAAAGTCCTTCACATAAAAAAAAAAATATTATTTTATATGAAATCTTATACGTATAGAATACAACTATGTTGGTTTTAACATACTTAATTTTACTAGCGCATTCTTCTTTTCACCATGTTCTTCATAACCAAAATTAAGCTCCCAAGAACGCAAATCTTCCTTCTCTTTGCATGTTTTACTACCACACTCGAACTGTCCTTTGCCAACTACTACTTCTTTCTCGGTTCTCCATCTCAAAGCAATCTATGTCATATAAATTAATATTAATTAACTCAATCAAAAAATAAATTTTTATAATGAATTTAAATAATCAATATAGAGATATAAATAAGAATGTTTAATACCTTATTATATTTATAATATGTAAGATCACATATGCAATATTCCTTGAACAATTTGTCATAATATTTCTTAGCTAATCTGCTACCCCAAGTATCTGGGACATCCTTTTCTTGATTCCAGAGAAACTTGTGGTTCTCTCTGATGACATCGTAATCAGTTTTGTCTCGGGACCTCGAAACGTCAAGTGCTGCTTGTTACAAAGTTTATCAAATTATAACTTTTATGTGTTACTAATTAATAATAAATCCATTGCAAGGAAATGCTGTAAACTATACTATTCTTAAATATATATATATATATATATATATAAACAGCTCTGTTCCATTTTCATGTCAAGAAAGCAAAATAAACATAATGAAAATTCTTAGAATTTTCAATCAAATTGCATTTACTAGTATTGGCCAATATATTCCACTAATTATATTAATGAAAAAAAGTCATAATATATGATTTTAAACAATACATTTAATTAAACAAAAAAGTCCAAAATAAATATAATTTA
>Ga0157363_1001896_pt1 | contig 17930 bp, 13 predicted proteins | sample AttsexASBM1_FD_111477 | JGI IMG/M metagenome (GOLD analysis project Ga0157363, IMG submission 111477) | Fungus gardens microbial communities from leaf cutter ant in Ribeirão Preto, State of São Paulo, Brazil - Atta sexdens ASBM1 | ecosystem: Host-associated > Fungi > Mycelium > Unclassified ... | reverse complement strand
GATTATATAGCTTGTAAGCAATGTCTCATCCTCAGGGCGGTTCAAAAGAAGTAATTGCCCCGACGTGTTGTAGCGCGCGTGACAGAGTGAGTTTGCTTGGGTGACAATCGCAATCACACCGGATCTTCTCCACGCGAAGTTAATTGACTTCGCCCGTCCGAATTGGAGGTAGGAAAATGCATGAGCAACGGAGGTATATTCGGAAGGTAAGGATTGGCAAACTGAAGACGGATGACGTAGAAAAGTAGCGCTATATAAAATATAGTGCCGACATGTTTGTCGGCATGTAATATCAACTATCAATTGTATCTTAGCACTGTAGATTGTAGAATTCGAATTCCCGACACCAATCAATCTGACCGAAAATATACCCCTTACTCGGGAGTATGAAAATTAGCCTTAGCTCCTTTCTTCTATCCTTACTTACCCCACCAGGATGTCATCCTTTTATTCCTGGGTCAAAAGGAATTGGGCCGTTCTCGTCCTATGGACTGCACTATCTGCTGCTGCCGACATCAACCCAGCGAAACTGGATGCATGCCCGGGCTATCATGCTACTAACGTCAAGACCAGTGATGGTATACTAACTGCAGATCTGACTCTTGCTGGTTTGGTTTGCAATGTATTTGGTGAAGATCTCAAAAGACTTTCCCTCAGTGTAGTTTATGAAACAACTATGGTCATGTGTAACCTCGTTCTATTGTCCGTCTAACTTTACTCATAGGTGAACGCATCCATTTGAAGATCATTGACCAAGAGTCCAAGAGGTTCGAGGTACCAGACTCTGTCTTCACGCGCCCGGACTCGCATTGCATGGCATCACCACACTCTGCCGAGATTCAATTCAACTACACGACCTTACCCTTTTCGTTTTCAATTGTGAGGACTTCAACACGCGAAGTCCCCTTCTCGACTGCATCTCATCCTATCATCTTTGAGTCGCAATACCTACGTGTAAAAACAAATCTCCCAGACAACGCTAACATCTACGGCCTAGGCGAGCACAGCAACCCCTTCCGCCTCTCCACTGATAATTGACCTTATGGTCTCGTGATGCCTTCGGTATCCCCATTGGCAATGGGAATCATCCTATCTACTTTGAACATCGGACCACCGGGACACATGGTGTTTTCTTTCTCAACTCCAATGGAATGGTCATTAAGCTTTCCCGTGTGGGGGGAACAAGCTTGGAATACAATGTAATTGGTGGTATCTTGGATTTCTATTTCCTTGCCGGTAGTTAATCGGACCCGAGAGCCACGGTCAATACGCTGAAGTCGCCGGGTTTCCTGCAGAAGTCCCTTGCTGGTCATTTGGCTTTCATCAATGTCGTTTCTGTTACAAAGGTATCTTGTCACTTCGTTTCGCGGCGAGCTCTCGACTGATTCAGGGTGCGATAGATTTCGTTGATGTGGTTGGGGTCATCACGAAATATGCCACTGCCAACATCCCCTTAGAAACCATGTGGACGGATATTGGTGGGCTTCATTTTGATCGCATTGTTGAGTCTTGACTGTCTGACACAGATGTGCAGACTACATGGACAGGCGACGGATTTTCACTACGGATCCTTAATATTTCCCTCTGGATAGAATGCGTGATATCGTCGACTACTTGTACTCCCATGATCAGCATTATAGTGAGTTACGCCGTCATTTCACCACTTGCTGATACCTTATGATCCCAATAAAACGTAGTCTCAATGACTGATCCCGCCGTTGCATATACGCCAGATGACCAGGAGTATGGTGCATATCATCGTGGTAAAGACCTGAATATTTACCTGAAAACTAAAGACGGAAGCGATTTCTTGGGTCTCGTTTGGCCAGGTTGGTTTTATGCAACAATTGAATTGATGATATTTTCTCATTCCAACTCTCAGGTGTCACTGTGTACCCAGGTAAAATTGCTCTTCCGATTGCTTGGCTAAGTTCTCATGAGTCCATCAAGATTGGTTCAACTCAAGAACTGCCAAGTAAGCATTATATAATCTGACTTTTTCGACTGTTAATATTCCAGATACTGGAATCATGAATTCCTGGAGTTTGACAATCCAAAAACGGGCATTGATGTCGACGGCGCTTGGATCGACATGAACGAGCCCTCGAATGTAAGTCAGAATACCTCTACTATATGACCCTTCAGAAATCTTCCATCTCTCTACCTCCGTAGTTTTGCAACCCGCCATGTGACAATCTGTTCCGACAAGCGATTGAGCAAAATCTTCCACCTGCGAGAACTAGTCCTCCTCCCGATCCAAATGCCCCTATATTTATGAATGATTACCAAGTCCACGCTTCACAAGCGCGATGATATTCTCAATCCTAGATGTTATATGCTAAGTCCAACCTGTCAGAGTTGAAGACAGTGGACTCTATTTATTTATTTTCATTTCTCTTTTTATTTCTATTTTCATTTCTATTTATTTTCTTATTGGACTTAGAGTTAGAGTTTAGCATAATATTACACATTTACTCAGCTGCCCTAATATTACAGGTCTTTATTCCATAGTTACTATCTTAGGCAAAATACTTAGTATATGAGTCAGATAGTTACACTGTAATCTCTTATCCTGAAAATCAACTAAAACTAGCACTAATTCCCAGTGTTGGTAGTAACATATCTCAATTCTCTAAGCTTCCCTTATGTTCTAACTTGTTATGATTGCTACAATCTATACCTTATGTTCTACAGATGTTCACCTTATGTTAGACATGTGTTGGGGTTTGTTTCATTTGTGACTCATATTTAACTGTGCCTTGTGTTATCTTCATGTTTTATTAGTCAGTGCTTCATGTAGTAATTGTTATAAACTTAAGTCCTTAGAGTGGGACAGAAGATCAACTTTTGTATTGAGTAACACAAGAGAACTCAATAGAGATCTCCTTACAAACTAATCTACCTTATATACTACTACTGATGGTCCGTGCTTGCTACTGTGCAACCTACCCTAAACAACCATGTGTAGTACATGAGGCCAACATGTGGTGTCCATGTTGTATGACATCATTTATTCTAGATCCTTCTACTTTGTTCTTTGCATCTTGTGATCTAACCCTAACCCTATGCTAAAAATAGGAAAACAATAAAATAAAACAAAGTGAAAAATGAAAAATAAAATAGAAAGAAACTAAGTCCACCATTTGTGAACTTGACAGTAATGGAAGCTTCATCATATTCCTCATTCTTCTCTCATTGCTTCCTCAAGAACACCTAACCTATTCCTCATGATTATTAGGTATATATAGTTGTAGATATAGTTCTGTATTCTTATGCTTTACCAATTGATTATCTTTTTACTCCTTTCTCAAGTCTTTGTCTTAGTTGCAACCTGAGCCAAACTTAGGATTGTAATATAACTCCCTAGGGGTTCCCTCAGAAATATGCAACTAGTACTGTTGAACAGGAATCATTATATCATTGCATGACTACTTGGACCATAGCAACATGCTTGGACCAATGTATAGACCACCTCACTTACATTTTTTTCTTTATTGTTATTTCAGATGAGTAGTATATATTCAGTATAGTGCATAACACTCACCTCAATCACATTCCACATTCTGAAACTCTCTGAGATATTTAATGCATTTTAAATATAACATGTAAAAGCATAACATATAAGCTAAAGCTAAATATTATGTTTCTAAGCTTGGCTCAGATTGCAACTTAGGCAAAGACTTGAGTAAGGATAAGAGAGATGGTCAATTGGTAAAGTATAAAGATACAGGACTGTATCTACTACTATATACCTATAGATCATGAAGAAAGAGGACAATGTCCATGAGCAAAACATAATGGAAACATGAAGAGAACACAAGGAGGAAATGAGGAAAACATGGTGAAGCCTTCACTACTACATGAGATGCTGACTGATATAATATGATAAAAGCATAAGACATAGTAATTGTGTGTTATATCCCATGTTCTGACCTCACCCATCCCAATCCATGGATAACCACCTACTCTCATTCATGCTCGCAAACCTCTTCCAGTGCAGATCAAACCTTGTCCATTTCACCTCAGATGTTCTTGCTAGTCCAAAGATAACTCTATGTATCTCCCTCCCTTGACATCCAAGGATCACCAGTAATCAGGATAACTTGTTTAGCAGTTATATTCCAGATAGCTACCCTAGGTATACTGACTAGTATATAATCTGTTTACACTGTGGTAGTCATCCTGAAAATCAACTAAAACTAGCACCTCTCTTCTGGTGTTAGCAATGACACACCTTGCTACCTTCCAGTGGTCTTCCATCCTCTAAGTCCCCAGTCTCCAATCCGAAATATGTGACCCATGTGACTCATAGAGATGTACGGTACATCAGAATGATCTGCCTTCCGTGTTCTCAGATAATGCATAATCACTTAGTTCTGGACTTCCGAGATGCCTTTTCCAGATCTCGGATAACAAGGTGTGAACTGCATCTAACATTGTGAAACAACCCTAACCCATGTTCAAAGCATGTAGAGCAATGAAGTGAGTACATGTAACTCATGAGGTATAGATTGTAACACTGAAGGTTGTTCAACATCTGTATTCTGTGTATCAGATAAGTCCTAACACATCTGCTTCTCTGTGCACCTTCTGTGGACCTCAATCACCAAGGTGTGATCCACACCTGACAAGCAGTATGAATAAAGAATAGACAAATATAGCATATGAGGAGGTTAGACATCTTATATAGCTTGTAGTAGTGAATGGGTAGACCATAGCACCAGTAGTATTCAGTATATAGAATAGTAGTCATGTCCAGTTGCAAGAGGTCATTTCTATTCACAAAGGCCTGAGGCATAGAAATTGATATCCACTAACTAAAAGGTCACTATAGTTATTGGATACTTAAGATACATAAGTCAGCAATACTGTATAATCTAAACTCTAACATACTGTGGGCCTGTGAAAGCCAAGTCATATCAAAACCAGGCTAATCGTGCATCAACCCAGTTGCTTTTGCTGATTATGTCAAGAGAGATTACACACCTGACAGGCCAAGCCAGATGCTCATTCTGGCCCCCGAAAATGAGTTGATTGATATTGATATTTCGTACAACAAAAGTGATTATGAAGGTGTAGTGAGCATGGAAAGCATTTGGATTGTATAGAGAAGCACCGTCTCCGAACTAGAACCCATGTAATGATAATTATCCTAAATACCGCGAATGAACGGATGAACTAAGGCCTCCCTAGGCTGAATCCTGCGTCCGGGATCAAGTACGAGACACTTATCCAACAAATCCACAAAACTATTCAACATCTTGATCTCTTCATCACTTCCTTTTATCCCCCTTGGTATTAACCTTGCACGTAGGTCCCTTGTCGGCTTCGATATGTGAACACTTCTCACAACGTCCTATCCGGAAATACCGTTAGTCGTCCGTAACGGAAAATGATGAATCAGTGAGAGTATCTACTCACTCCTCCTCCGGCAGCGCCCCTCTCCACGCTCAAGAATCCCCCCATCTCATCGAAGTATACATCCCCAAATTTTGCCTTCTTAATCATCTTGGAGTTAAACCGGCCCTTCAATTCCATCATCAACAGCAGCATCTGATTGTTACTTCTCCCCGGAAACAAGATTTTGCCTGTATAGAGTTCGTAAAGTGTACACCCAATCGACCAGATATCAAGAGCTGCATCATAGGGGACACCGAAGACTGGGAATAGACAATATGAGGGTCGAAAACATTAAGGAAAAACAGCAGACGTACTAATTTCCGGTGCACGGTAAAATCTACTCACGAGATAGGGGGTAATCTCGTTCTCAGCTGCATCGGACGCTGATCCTAGGTCACAAAGTTTCACGAGTGTCTTTTGTTCGTTTACCTATGACGGGGGAGTCAGCGAAACAGGGACTAAGGTGGCGATAGAAAGTGGTCGGAGTGAAGTGGTACAACTTACTAGTATATTATCAGGTTTGATATCCGCATGTATAATATTCAACTTTCTCAACAGACTCAAAGCCAAGAAAAGCTGGTGAGCGTATGCACGAACAGCACGTATGTTCAGCCCTACGTCTTTTCCAAACCTTTTCACAACGTCACGCAAATTCATGCTGGAGAACTCCGTCAGCACCAGTGAACGCTCAACAAGAGAGAACGAACCTGAGAGATTCAAAAACCAGACACAGATGACCCCGATGCTCAAACGTCCTTTCTAATCTTACAATATGCTTCTTGTCTTCAGGATCTGCTTGTCGTATTTTCTGCAAAATCTGTATTTCCTTTTGTCCAGCTTTATACCTGTAAGATGAATGTTAGCCTCCAGAGGGCTCATTGAATAGGAGACATACATCGATTCTTGACATCGTACGATCTTTATCGCAACTTCCCCTGTTGATGAAGATTCTCCAGAGCAAAGAACCCTAGAACGTACGACGTTCGCGAACATGCCCTTTCCAAGAGAAGAAAATACTTGATATCGTCCATTGTCTAATTGTTCACCGAGAATAATGCTATAATAGCCCTCTGGGTCTGCTGCAGAATCCAGTGTGGTAGTCGTTATGAGGGCTGGTGCGGTATTCTTCTTTTTTTTTTACGAATTGCAAGTCAGCAGCAATTTTGGAGTCGGGAAAGAGAGTGGCACTAACCACGACCTTCTTCACAATCTTCTTCGACTTCTTTCCTGTGGCTGCGACAAACATGTCGTCCAAATCTTCCTCCTCCTCCTCTACCTCTTCTACTTCCTCCACTTCGTCATTTGCCCGTGTTTCCGAACCAACCACCGCATTTCCGATACGCTTCTGCTCGTCCTCCCGGCGGTCTAAGCTAGGGTCGTAATCAGCCGCGAGGATCTGATCCTGATTATCAGCGTCAGTATCAACTGCAATATGATCAGCGTCGTCGTCTTCTGCCTTTGCAAGAGCAAAGTCAGACGGCTCTGGTGAGCGAGACAACGAATCGTGTTTCCCTCAAGTTTCATATGAGATTCAGGGGTGTGTAGTGGACATTTGATAAATCTTACCGTCAGGAGGGGCCATTTCTGATTCTTTAAGTTGCTCGGAGACAGGTAACTCAGGTGGAGGTTCGACGGAATTCGACATTGGCAAGGGAATAGAACTTGCATCCTGCCCCAAATACTTTGCCAGTATAGCCTGTCGCTTGGCTCTCCGGGTAGCAATCATATCTTCAACTGGGGGTGGCGTAGGGGGGATTTCCAACTCCATTTCAGGCGCTGGCTCTAGCCTCAAAAGAGGCTCCTCGTTTTGCACAAATTTTTCTGGTTTTGCGCGAGCTGGTGGAGGACTGATTCTGCGAATAACTAGTGAACATATGCGCATATAACAAAATTCTTCGACACTTACTCTCCTTCCTCGCGCTCGTCGTCTACTGGTGAACGTATATGAGCACTTATGCGAGGAGATGCACTACGCCTTCTATCACTGCGTCTGACTCTGTCGCGAGAGTAGTCTCTGCGTTTATGATCCCTGTCTCTGCTGCGTCGCCGGCGAGGGCTATCGCGTCTATAGTCTCTGTCTCTCCGGTCATCAGGACTGTCTCTCTTCCTGTCCAAATGGTGTACAGGAGACCTAAGGTGGACATCCCGCCAGTCTCTGGCGTAGTCGTCTTTATGTCTGTATCGCTTCGTTACCAAATCAGTTGAACCATTGCCCTCCCAGGAACGCTTGTTTCCTGCTGAAATGTTAGCCATCTTTTGAGAATAATACTGCTGTTACAAGACACCGCACGATGAGATTGGGGAGGATGAGCGTTTCAGGCCGAGCAATGCAGGCCGTGGTCGTGCTCCAAGACAGGCTTACGGAAATCAAGTGGTTATTGGATGTTGTTTGTCAAATGCCCAGTCCTCAGTAACATTGTTGATGAGTCTCATGAAACCTTCATGAAACCTTCGACAGAGTACTGATAGGTTTTGACATGGCTAAACTTATTAGAAGGATAAGTTAACGATATTTTCTGAAGTATAGTTGATACTAATCAACTCCAGTGCGAAAAGACATAGATTGATAGGACCAACGATTGACAAGTACATCATGGTGAACTCAAAGCATACACCAATCTCTTTCACCCTGAGCCCGGACTCGAAGCAAAGCCAATGATGCTGTGTGAGTGTGAATTGTAAAGAACGTTAGTGACAAACATGAGCCTAGTTACGAAGCTTTAGACGAAGGCGTATTTCTACGACTACTTGTATGAAAATGAGCTGGCCTGTTTGTGTGCACTGACTACTGTGGTATGGATGACTTACATGAGGTGAGACCAGTACAAGCCATAAGGTTTTGTATCATTGTCTCTCTCCCAAGATTGTGTTTTTGCAGCTTTGCTGTGGGATCTCCCTGGAATTTGGATAGTGGACATGGAGATTCAAGATGCTTCTGGGTGCCTCAATGCTTTCTTCAATACATTACCTCTATTCACCCAAGTAAGTTTGACTCATTGATAGTACTATCAGTTATGAGCCACCTTGGCCATAACAATTCTTTTTCCTTTATTTTATCTTCTTATGGACTTTGGAAACCACCATCCCAATGCAAAGATTGATTACAGATGCCATTGATTAGATACTAGATAGCAATAATGCACACAGATCAAATACAATATGTATAAGTAACTAGCTAAATCTAATGAGAATTCTGCTGAGTTCTCTTTGTGTATTCCATACATTAACCTCTGAGTCTATTATAGTCATCATAACTATGGTTGTACAATAGATAGCTAGATAAATGTTCTTTCATATTTTGAGTATATGTTAGATGCTCTGTTCAGTCCCTTAGTACTCAGTGTCAACTGTATGTTCAACTCTCTGTGGATGTATTTTTGACTCTTAGTTATTTACAGTTGTCTACAGTTCACTAGATGATCTCTAAGACTGATAGAATAGGACATGTGTCATATACTATCCAACATCTGCACATTTCCACCCTCTTCTGGTGTGGATCACACTCCATTCCAATCACCTATCAACTTGAGGACCAGATCCTGCATTCTCATCAATCCCATAGAGTTCCAAGTAATAACCCCCATAGTATCCAACAATTTAGGGTAGGCACTGTTGAACAAGGTGTGACATCACAGGGCAAACTTTTTATTTTATTCTTGATCTATTTTTGTTTTTTATTGTCTGTGATTTCAACAGAGCAACTCAGCTTGATCATACTGGTTAACAGTCTAACAGACTGCCAGTCAACACTTAGACCACAACTATACAAGTTATGCCACTACTTGGGCCATAACTGTATAGTTTATATATTTTACTATTTTCCCACTTATAAAAAGACTTCATATTAGAATACCAAACCTTAGTTGTTCACACATCTTCATGTCTAAACTGAGTACATGTTCCCAATAGGTTATGGGCCATTGCTGGGCAAACTAACATTATTAATATTAAACTGAACCATTTATATTTTAACATTTTTTGACATCTATATGACAATAACAAAATAACTACACTATAAAAGAATACATTACAACATATTTGGCACATTGCAAGGACCATCTACTTTTGTAGAGAATGTCAAGTTCAATAGTACAAATTGAATAGCATTCAAAAACTCAATCAAAATGGCTACCAAAGTACAGGAAGCTATGGGCTATCTAGATGGAACTATAAAAGACCCTTCTATACTCATTAAATTACCTGACAATTCTGATTCTAAAATCAATACTGCCCAACATAATACTCTAGAACTCTAGGAATCTAACTGTTGGAGAGTAGAGGACTAGAAATGTATAGGCTAAAAATCTACTGTTATACAACATACATAACCCTATTGGACTGGGAGCAAATATTTCTAGGACTGCTAAAGTACTATAAAGGTCATTGATAAACCTATACAATAGGTTGTTAGATATTACCAAGTTACATATAGAAGAACAATTGAGAGGCTTACATTTTTGTGATAGTGACAACTTTCCAAACCATATAGCACAGCTCCAACTCCTTTAGCAGAAGGTGAACTTGATGGGTGGAACCATCAGCAATGCTTCTTTCCACACAATCATTCTATCACAAAATAAACTACTCACTTATTTATGATATCTGAACCTTAGATGCACTCTTAAAAGTTTAGAAGTGATTCAGAATTTCAATAATGATAACAATAATGATAAAGATCAATACAAATGTCAATAATAATGAAGGATAATAATGAATAATGAATAATAAATGATTTGAGATCCAATTCTCAGATATGTTAGGAACAGACCAGCCACTGAACCAGTTATGCTCAAAGTATGCAATATCAAGCTTAGCTTTGACATCTGGCTGGTATTATATATGTACTTCATACTGTACTCCTGACAGTAATATCAGAGTTCAAGACAGTGGACTCTAACTATTTTATTTTTTCTTTTCTCATTTGTTATTTCCTTTTCTTTCATTTTTATTTCTAGGGACTTAGGGTTAGGGTTAACATGATATTACTGTCACACTGTCACACATCAGTCATATGACAAGGTCACAGTCATGGTCACACTGTCACATGTCACATGGAAAAGCATAGAAGATTCTAGAAGAATGATATCATACAACATGTTTAAACACATGTTGATATTAAGACAAACATATGGCTGTTTAGGGTAGGCTAGAAGTAGTTAACACAGACCATGGAGTTTTAGTATATAAGGTAGACAATCCTGTATAGAGTTCTCTATTAAGTTCTCTTGTATAAACCCTATATAATGTTCCTTTTCTTAACCTACTCTAAGGTCTTAAGATCATAACAAGATATAAAAGCATTTATACAAAATAGTAATAGTCTGTATACAAGCTATTTCCATCACATGATCAAAACTTGTACCTGGTGGGGCTATCATTTATTATAGTAGATGTTAGGTTAATTTTAGAAGATAACTAATTATATCACTATATTGATATGCTTATATCTCTATAAATACTGATCTCTATATGATATATAATATATCATTAGAAACTGTTTGATAAGTACTTTCTAATGTGACTTTGATTGTATAAATCTGTTTAGTTATTCCTGAGATAATAGTTAATGAAACTTGTAGTTACTGATAGTCTAATATCTCAGTAATTTGTTGTTACTTTTGTACATCTTATATATATTCAAATAGCCCTTATTTGGGACTTTTTAGTGTAACTTAGTTTGTGAGAATTAGCCCACTGGTTATGGAGATACAATTTGAATAAAGTTTGTAACAATATGTATATAGTGAACTCATGAACAATATATGCAGTTTAGAGTAAAACTTGTAATAATAGTATATATAGTGTAGAAATACATCAGAAACTCCTTGTTGAATTCTCTTGTGATTCTCACAAGTTTCTTACTTTATAAGACTACTTAAGTATGTTATTGACTATTTTGGTTAGTGACTGCTATAACAAAATAAGTAAGAAATATATGTGGATAAATGTGTTTTTTATAGTCTATTAAATAGTTGGAAATATTTATAAAAGACATTTAATTTACAGTTCTTCAAGTTTATAATTCTATTGTAGATAACTTGGATTTACTTTCAATTTATAGAAATGTATACCCTATCTACTATCTAGATAATAATACTCAAGATACTTAGCTAAGGTTGAATATAAGAAATACTAGTAGACATTACATATACTAGTTTAAGTAATAGTTGTAGTCTTAGGATAGCAATAAATTTTACACTTTTCACTACTGTTAGCAAACTTACTTTTATTCTTTATTTCTTTATTTCTATTTTACTTATTAGGACTTGGCTAAGAAAAATATAATAGAAGTATAACATTCTGCTACATCACAGTTACATAATCATGTGATAGATAAAATATTGTAAAACTTGTTAGAAGCTCATAGTCATACTTTAGAATAGGCTAGTGTCAATAGTACACAGACCAACACTAATAGTTAGTTCTAACTCTTTAGACTTAAGTTGTAACAAGATAATAAAGATAGATAAGAGAAGAATATGCAGACTATGAAATTATCTGTTAATTTTCATGCCAAAGAAAGTATAATGTATTTATCTATTTAAATACTAGTACTTGTTTCTAGAACAATAATATTATTGGATATTCCATGAGATTGGTTACAGAGTGATCAATAATAGAATAAAAGCTACTAATCCACAACAGAGAAAATGTGTAAAGTAAAGAAAAGTTTTGAGAGTTATCTATTTTATAAGATGAATATGTCTAGAAGAGAAAAAGAATCTATAGGAAAACTCTGAAAGAGATTAGATCAAGTATGGAAACTTATTTATAATGTCTAAAACACAAATCTGAAATAACCTTAACTTTAGCTTATATGCTACATATCACATGCCAATCTATATATCTAGTCAATACTATGGATAATGCCTTTTCTCTCATCTATTCTCTCAAACCTCATCTAGTGTAGATCAACTATCTCTATTCCATATTGATAATTCTCCCAATATTCTTACTGAACTTTCCAGAAACTTCATAAAACTCTATTCTAACTCTAAGGACCATCTAGATCTAAAGTAATTACTTATAGTCTCCATTTCCTAAATACTATCTTAGACAGAGTATATTAGTATATAAGTCAGATAGTTACACTGTAACTCTCATCCTGAAAATCAACTAAAATCAGTACTCTCTTTCAGTATTGGTGGTAACATACCTTACTATCTTTAAGTGGATCATTCCTCAGCTTAAGCTGAGACTAGATACCCATGTGCAAAAAGCAGGATTCTGCACATTGAAGTGAAAGTACCTTGAAGTGTATAGCATACGTTAGATTGAGTGTTAAAGAACGCAATCACGTGAACCTTCTCAGTTGAAACTTACTACAAACTGCAGCCCTTAAGCTGCTGTGATGTCCGGGCATATTCTGGGAAACAAAGTCCCTTCCAGGACGTCAAAATCACTCTATACGGCGTTGTACGATCATGTTTCCGAACTCAGTGCTTCGTCGACAGGCGAAACCGAACCTTGTTCAATCTACCTGAAACGTCTGACACGTGAGCATCTTGCTAGAGCAAGTATGGAAGAAATAGGACCCTCAGTGACCTTCTCGCCCAAATCTGAAGCAAGAGTTGCTCAATGGACGAAGAAAGTCAAGCAAGCTTTCGCCGAAGCTAACGGAAATGCCGCCGACGGACGATGGACCTTGGTGTCCGATCTCCTGCAGCTACATTGTACTAGAGGGGGTAGCCGTTGGCTAGGTATCAATCTCGACTTGCAAGCCCCAGAAATCCCCAAACAACTTTGTCTTATTCCCGAGACTAACGAAGAATGGGAGGAGTTGGAACGTAGAATCAAAGCCGAGGAAGACGTGAATTCGAAAGTTCAGCGCTGGATTAGATCAGCCGAGTTCGTACCTTTGTCACCTGGTACAGCAGTCAACCAAGGCCAGGACCTGCAAGGAACAACGTCACTCCTACCCTGTATCTCCGAGCCTCGGGAGCGACTTTTAGACCCTAATCCCTCCACAAAGGTCACTCAGACGAGCCTGAAGAATTGTTTCTTCGCATCTCATCCTCTTTCAAGTGGTTCTAAATTTGGTTTCAATGTAGTGAAACGGCCCAACGTTTTCATCAAGGATACTTACAAGTCCAGAAACTCTCTATCATCTGCTCCTCCGCCCGATCAAAATCCTCCTCTCACTTCCCTTAACCTTGAGATTCGTTCTCTCCACAACGGTCATGAACCCTCTGACGAAACTGGCCATCTATCTTCCTCCATCGTTAATGTTAGTTCCGACAGCATCTCATCACCACCGTTTGACATGCCTGATTATTTAAGCAGAGCTCGAATCCACTCTCATTCTCGGATCCTCAAATCCAGACTTCTACACCGTTACCGAATCTTCAGGATAATATTCAGAATTCAAACCTGTCTTGCGAACCCTCATCTATGGCTCCGGAATCTGTTGGTCTTCCCGATCAAGCTTGTCATGAAGATGATATGGCATCTAATCGCAAGCGGGCCAGATCTGGGTCGCTCGAGCTACCTGTAGCCAAAAGAGCCCGGCCAATAATAGAAGAAATTGGAAATCCCTCCACTTCACCGCTTCAGCTTGAGGTTGCTAGACTATCTATCACTTCATCAACAATCAGAAATCTCTCCCGACTCACAGAATTTCTTGCTTTATCTCCCCTTCAAAAGTGTACCACGCCTCGGTATGGTGCTTCAAAGGCTCCTATCGCTTCTCCGATCTCCATTCACACCTCTGATGCGAGAGACCATCTTGAGTCATCCATCGTCTCAACAAAGCCACAGGCAAAGGACCCAGGTGACACATTAAACCCTGATACCAAGTCACTCCGCGTTACCACCTCAGAAATACCTTCATATCCCCTCGCGCCAGGGGTCTCGATGACCGAGACATCTGCCGGCAATGTAATGGTTGGTGACGGTGGTTTTGCAGATCCACAGTCAGCCGTTGAGTCTGCGATGGGACCTATATTGGAAGAAGAAGAAGTTGAACCTTCGATAATCGAGGAGGTACTGAAAGTATATGAACCACGACATATACCCATACCTCCCTCACCTCTACCCAAAGATCAATTTCATTTCCTATCGGTTGATCCAGAATTGTTGACGTCAGAGTTGGACACGAAAACGTACAATTGCTATGGGTTGGATCTCCTCGGTAGCTCACCTGCAAAATCACTTTCATCGTTAGCCGGCTCTGATTCTGATTCTGGTGAAGCAACTGATAAAACTTTGGAGAAGATCACGAATCCTGTGCCAAAGCGGCTTCAACACTTGAATGATCCCGAGTTCAACCCTCAGTTTGCATCAACCCAAAAACCTGGACTAGAATATAATTTAGCTTCAAATATGGGTCTGAGTGGACATACGACGTTAGATAATTTGACCTGGGGAAATGACAAGTTGACTTCGACATCTCAGCTTCAGGCTGAAGTCAATGGCCAGGTGGATGAATTTGACAAGTTCATGGAGGCTGATTTAAGCTATGATCAAGTTGTTTCTGGATTCTAATAGTGGTACTGGTTCCACTCCTCATGTTTCATTTGCCTACGATTTCATTCCTTATGACGTTTCTATCTTTATCTTGGATTATTAGCCCATTGGCAGTGCTTCCTTGTGTGTTCATATCCGTAGTCCTTCTACTTATCTACAGCGATACTTTGCAATACGTGTACATTTTTGCAGCATGGGAGTTTTTCTGTTCCTATAGTAGTCATATATATGGGGGAAAGGGGCTATGACTGATTAATTGAAAGAAAAGAAATTGTACACAGGATATTGTATTGCCTCAGGAAACATGAAAATGTATATAATGATGTAAGGGTGTAGAGAGAAATTTATATGTGATACCTCTAGATCACTGCATGGTTCGAGCGGGATAGCATTCCGGGAAAGCGGGGGGGATCGATGATTGAGGATCCGATGGCTGACTGCTCGATATGAATTATTGTAGCGAATTCTTAAGTCCTGATATTCTAGAGACCGGATTCACGAGTGTACCTGTAAGGTACAGTAGTAGCTATGGGGTTTCCGCATAGTAGATCTCATTGATAAATCCCATGTATCCAAGGTGTAATCAGTCATATCAGTCAATCTTGTCATCTGCAACTTCTTTATTTTGATCTCCATCATCTTGATCCTATGGTTCACACTCCATAGTTATCACAGTAATCATGACTTACTTGATCTGTGGTTAATATCCAATGTATTGGTGGTCTTCTAGTATGAGACACATGGATGTTGAAACAAGTTATTTTTTGGTGTCCTCGTGAGTTTGTGGGTGTGCCACATAGTTACCAAGGTGTTCAAGAATGCTTGTAGTGTATGAACACATGAAATCTATTGTTAGTAAATTACATTGTAAATATTTACTTTTAGAATGTTTCATAACATACTTAGGTAGATATGGACACTCACTAGGAGTTCAACTCTTGTGTTGAACCCCAGTATGACTCAACATTCATCTGTACCACATCTTATACTGCACTACTTCTTGTTAATACAGAGCAGAGAAAATCAGAGTAGCAAAAATAAAAAGAAAGAAGAAGAGAAGAAAGAAAAGGGTAAGGAGAGAGAAGAGAAAGAAAAGAAAAATCACAAGAAGGGGAAGACAATGGAAGTGAAGAGAGTAATAGAGGAATGGAAAATTTGGGATGAAGAAGAGGAAGTAGTGAAGTCAGAGGAAGAAGCCAAGAAATTGGTTCCTTCAAGGTTCTATAAATGGATCCATGTCTTCAGAAAGAAAGCCAGTGAGAGAATGCCAACAAGAAAAATGTGGGACCATACAATAGATATAAAAGAAGGGTTTATACCAAGAAAGAGAAAAGTGTACCTGTTGTCTAGAGAGAAAAGAGGGGAGATGCATGAGTTCATAGAAGAACAACTGAGGAAAGGGTACATCAGACCCCCTAAATCACCTCAAAAAGTATTGGTATTCTTTGTAAAAAAAAAAGAACAGTAGAAGGTATATAGTACAGAACTATAGATACTTGAATGAATAGACCATTAAGAATAATTACCCTTTATCTGTTGCAAAGCATTCCACTTAGTAAGCATATGGCCCATGATCAGTAGTTCTAATTAGGTAGTTGATATAAAAAAATTTTACATAGGTTGAACTCCTATGAATACTAGTCATTTTCTATCATTGCTCACTCTCCCTTCAGCTCTCTATTAAAGTATACACCACAGGTAAGTAGTTGTCAGTTGTCCACACTGCACCATACTGCTGTGTATTCTGTTCCTTCCAACATTATCTTTGATTTCAGACATTGTAGAAAATATTGGTACAAAGAAAGTATTTACAACTCTAGAGGGGTTATTTAAACCTACAGTCATATTCTTTGAACTTTACAATTTTTCAGTAACATCTCAAATAATGATGAACAAGATTCTATAGGACTTGATTGATGATGTAATAGTAGGAACAGAGGAAGAGGAGAGATATGATGAGGTGGTAAAGGGAGGAAGTAATAAGAGGCTAGCAGAAAATGAGTTATATATAAAACCAGTGAAGTGCAAGTAGAAGGTAAAGAAGGTAAGATTCTTAGAAGTAGTGATAGGATCAGATAGGATTAAGATAGAAGAAGAAAAGATGAAGGAAGTGTTGGATTAGCCAGCTCCTCAAGGGATCAAGGACATATAGAAGTTTTTGGGGTTAGCTAATTACTATTAGTAGTTCATCAAAGATTTTGTGTTTATAGTCAGACTATTATATAACCTAATAAAAAAGAACCAAAAGTGGAATTGGACAGAAAAACAAGAGATGTTATTCAGGAATTTGAAGGAGAAGTTTACCAAAGAACCAGTGCTAGTTGTTGTGGCAACCACTTATCACAATGACAAATGATCATACAAGCGAGTAAATCTCAAAAGCAGATATAATGTGGGTAGTTCACAAGAGAACTCGACAAGGAGTCTCTGCTAAATTAGAGTCCTATATACACATGATCCGTGCTACTAATAATTATGCCTGCCCTTATGTCTATGCTACAACCTCATGTCCACCTCATTCCCTACTCAAGACTACTATGTTGTATACATGTACCCTGACATCATCTTCTAGATTCTTCCCTCATGTTTTAGGCCTATGATATCACATCATGTGACCTGTCATGTGACTGTGGTGTCACATGCCTTTTCATCGTCCAAAAGAAAATCAATATCAATATCAATATCAATATCAATATAAAATCAGAAAAATAAAATAAAAATTGTTAGTGTCCAAAGTGTCTCATAACACTAGTGGTATTAGACTTATATCTGTAAAAATGAGAATGTGTCACAACCTTCATTCAGCTTGTATCTCTACAACCAGTGGACTGATTTTCACAAACTAAGTTGCATTGGAAAGCCCAAAATGAAAGCTATCTGTACATATGTGGAATGTACAAAAGTAACAACAAACAACCAAGATATCAGGCCATTAGTAACTGTAAAAGTTTTATTGGCTATTATCTCATGAACAGCTAGACAGATTCACATCATTGAACTTGCATTGGAAAGTTCTCATCAAATCATTTCTAATGATATATGATATATCTCATAGCAATAAGTAT
>Ga0157363_1001895_pt1 | contig 17939 bp, 9 predicted proteins | sample AttsexASBM1_FD_111477 | JGI IMG/M metagenome (GOLD analysis project Ga0157363, IMG submission 111477) | Fungus gardens microbial communities from leaf cutter ant in Ribeirão Preto, State of São Paulo, Brazil - Atta sexdens ASBM1 | ecosystem: Host-associated > Fungi > Mycelium > Unclassified ... | reverse complement strand
TTTTAGAAGGCCAAATGTTAACGCTTTAAAACCACAAAAAGGCGGGAAGATATATAAAATTTAAATTGTTATTTCGATTGTATCAAATCTAAAGCTCAGAACTTTTTTGTACACCTAATAAATAAAGAAATAACTAATATGACTTAAATTTATTAATCAGACATGCACTCCATACTTAAACGTAATTTTTTAGTAATAAATCGAAAAAATAAAAACTCAAGAAACAAAAACTAAAATGATTGAGAAACAAAAAACTTTCATGATTACAATTATTTTGCGAAACATTTGGTTAAGCTATGTTTATATCTCGTCGAGCTATCCCAGATTTAAAAAATCAGGTTTACACGTCAATTTATTGCTGAGAAAATATAAATTTAACAAATTTTAACACACGAAATTAAATACGAACTGCCGAGCGGACCAATCTTCCCCACGACTATGCGCCGACTTCTCTTCAGGGTTGTTTCATTTAAAACTTTTTTTTTTAACAAATATTTAAAATATTATTTTTTTAAAATGTGTTTTTAATACTATTTAGTAGAGGAGAAGGTAATACTCCAGTTTTACACGAGAACTTGGATAATAATGAATATTTAGGTTTACAACTTGACAATTACATTCATTAAAATGTTGTTAAATCAATTCTGGACTCAAAATTACGAAATATTTATTACTTAAGACACTATTAATAAAAATGTGACAACATTGCATAATGACGAATCGAAGAGTAATATGGATAACGTGACCTTCCTTAAGACTAAAAATAGTCTTAAAAAGTTAGTTTGTTTAGAAAACAATAATTTGGTTATAAAATTAACAAAAAAATAGTTGCAGAATATATGCATGTATATAAATATATATATAGAGTCTTTCAATAAGGACGCTCGATTTTTAAATGTAAATAAAACAAGTTGTGTGTGAGATATCCACTCAATTTTTTTTTTATTTGAAAGAATATTTTATGGCATTAAGTGGAATATAACGTCGCTCAAATGTCTGCCACGGCTTCGCTTGGTGACACGTATTCGGGCGGTCCAATTTTCGATGACTTGCTCGCATAAATCTAGCTGAATTTACTGGATGGCGTTTGTTATATTGACTTTGACTGAAAGCATCAATTGTTTGCGGTTTATTCGTATAGACCTGCGATTTAAGATAGCCCCAAAGGAAGAAGTCTAAAGGCGTTAAATCGCGATGGCCAGTTCACGTCGCCGTCGCGCAAGATAACCATGCCCTCAAATCGCTCGTGCAGAATGTCCATCGTGGCATGCGGTGTGTGGCACGTAGCGCCATTCTGTTGGAACCACATGTTATCGATATCCATATCATCCATTTTAGACTACAAGAAGTTGCTTATCACCGATTTGTAGCGCTCGCCATTGACGGTTATGGCAACATCCGCTTCGTTTTGGAAGAAGTATGGACCGATGTTTCCGCCAGACCAAAATTCGCACCAAACAGTGACTTTCTCGGGATGTATTTGAAGCTGATGTATCTCGCGTGGATTGGTATCGTCTCAAATTCGACAATTTTGCTTGTTCACATATCCAAAAATGGGTCTCATCGCTAAAGATGATTTGTTTGGCGAAATTTGGGTTAACTTCCAACTGCTCCAGAACCCAATCAGCGAACACGGTGTTGTCTATGATCGTTTATTTTAGTTCCTGGGTCAGTTGAATTTTATAGGGGTGCAGACCCAAGTCCCAAAAAATTCGCAAAATTCACCAAATTGAAGTCGCAAAAAGGCTAAGTTCTTGTGAACGACGAGAAATTGACCGCCTCGAGTTTTCCCGTACACTCTCACGCACAGCAGTGATGTTTTCAGCAGACCTTGCGTTTCGGCGATGTACTGGTGTACTGACTGATTATTTATTGAACCGGTTGACTTGAATTTGGCTACCAAACGAATAGTCGATTCGGCAGGACGGTTGTGGCGAGGATAAAAATCACGTAATGCGCGGAACGTTTCTCGAACGGAGCACTGATTTTGATAATAAAATTTTATGATTTGCTCAACACTACGACCTTCCATGGTGATTTACCATACACTACTAAATAATTCACAACAAATTTGACAGATGTCACTTTAACAACATGGCTACTATGATCTAACAAATTTCGAACATCCCTATTGAAAAATCCTATATATACACATGTGTACGTACAGATAACTTTATATAGGGTTTTTGGAAAATAATGATAAATCTTTCACATGGGAGTGGACTGGACTAAACTGAGAATAAAGGTCCTCTATCATTTAGCAATAATTAATAATTAATAAGATATTAATTGATAAAAATTGTCGAAAATTGATCTTTAATAATTTTTTACTTGAATACTGTCAACTTTGCAGAAAAACCACAAGAGACAATTGTTAATTTTCTTTTCATAGAGCTCTAAGAAATTTTTAAGAATTTTTTACTACCGTATTATCTTATACTGGTAAAAATAAGGAAATGTAATACAAAAAAGTTGATAAAAAATTCTGAAAAAATTCTATGTAGAGTTCTGAGAAGAAAATAAATAATTTTTGTCTTTTGCAGTTTTTCTGTAAAGTCAATAATATTTGAGTAAAAATTATTAAAGGTCAATTTTCGTCAATTTTTAACAATTAATATCTTGTTAATTATTACGAAAATTGCAAAATGATAGAGTACTTTTCTTTTCAGTTTAGTCCATTCTGCTCCTATGCGAGAGATTAATATATAAAGATTTATATATTAAGATTATTTTCCAAACACCCTGTATAAGCAGCTCGGCAGCCTATAAAATTTTATAATAACGTAAATTATAGATAGTAATATTAGAACTACAATTAGTTCAAGAAATAATTATTTTGAAATAAAAATCTCAAAAAAGAAGCCGTGAGTAATCAATACACATAAAGGATCATATTAGCAAAATGCCATGTTATTATTTAAATTTGCATAACTTAAAATATTTATACAGTCAAATAAAATGTTAAATAACAAACACACATTCAAATATACATATATTTATATATGTAATAATACGCTCAAATTTTTAAAAAATGAGGAAATAGGTGTAATTAAATGCTAAAATGTATCTCAGAAACATTTCAAAATACTTAAAAGTGAAAATGCGTTTTAATAAAATATAATAAATACATATTTAAAGTGTTTTTTTTTTGTTTTAAACATTTTTTTTTAAACTGTTTAAAACATATATAAAACATTAAAAACATGTTTTAAACAAAAAAATGAACGTTTTATTTTTTTTAAAAAAACACGTTTTTTATCAACTCTGTTTCCCTCATTTCGCCTGGCGCAGTGCACTGTCTCGCTCGTGTTCTTCAACTTTTCAATGATTTTAAACGAACTTTTTCAGCAGCAAAATTTCGAGAGTTTTTCAACAGCAAAAGTTCAATTCTTCCTTGACAAATTGCTGCCAGACCGAATTTTTAATCTTAAAAACTAGAGCCACAGTGATTTATTGAAAAAAAAATTATTATTTTGGCTCCTAATAATCGGAAGGTAATCTTTTTTTTAAATTCATAAAAAAATGTCAGATTTCAAATGCTTCACACGGCTATTTGATATGATGCATATTAACAAAATTATTTCCGTTTTTTTATACGGAAACAAAATACTCATTTTTAAAGTCGTTTTATAATAATTTAACTGCAAAAAAATCGTTTCATTATTAAGTTTTGTACGTGATAGTGCAACTCTTGAAGAAGCAAAATCCTTGTAAATTGCTGTGCAATAGACTGCTCAAAGATGAAGAAATTAAATTTTCCGCAGACAGGTTTTTAGAGAACAAATGACTTTTGCAAAAATTAATGAACATTTTCAGGCTTGTTCAGGGCTAGATTTGTTCATTGCAAAGGTTACATTTTACGAGAATTTCAAAGCTTTGCGTCTGCTTTAAATCTCAATGAATAGAGAACGAATGAAAAAAAGACCTTTTTCGGTGTTTTAAAATTTTTTTTCTATTGAACTATAGATACTAATAGATTGATCTTAATGTTCCACGTCTCATTTTGTAGTTATTTCGAATACGTACATTTTTTTATACCGATTTTTTTTCATACAATCAATATCTTTCGTTTTATTTATTATATTATGAAAAACGCTTTTTGCAACTATTCGATGATCTTTCGAGACCATTAGAAAAGAAATGCGTATGTTTGAGATTCGAGACTTATGAAGAAAATGTGCGAAAAAAAATCGAATAGGTTTTTTTTTGAAAGAAGACTTTTTTTTGAAAAAAAATGCTGGTTTATAATTTTTTTTCAGTAAAATTCTACTTCTATTGAATTATTCTTCTCGAATTTATGAAGGAAAGGTATTCTATATAACATGCATGAAACAATTAAATATCTCGTAAACATTGCGTTTTAACATGATTTACTATTCTGGATTAACGGGAGGGGTACACTATTACTATAATTTATTAAAACTTATATGTTATTTAGGATGCCCTCCGTGCCTTATTGATGCCTAGGGCCGAGAAAGATTGCCGAGAAAGCATTTTCGGTTGCTTAAAACAAGTTACTAATGGGAGAAGGAGCTCGCTGTCTCGTTCACTCTCGGCGCGTCGCAGGCGAGCACACAGACATGAGTTCGTGCTTGTTGTGTGTTACAGCGCTGCACCATGATAAATGGTCAAACTTATAGACATGGAAAAGTAACGTTTTGACAACGAAATTTATGTTGCGTGCCATTATTTGCCTAATTGTGAAAATGTGACTTGTCTCGTACTTATCAAAATCGTAATTATTCGATAAAAACTAAAGTTATCTTGAACTTTATGTAAAAGCATATATTTCACTCGTTTCAACAGCTTTTGAGCCGTGTATTTCTGCCCGAATACAGACTCATTTTATGTGCCTTTTACGATCATTTATTGACTGTCAAGAGAGGAGAGGATAGTTTTCATCGATTGTTACAAGTGTTTTAAAGTGATTTCGTCATTTCATTTCCAAATTATTTAAATGACATGCAACATAAATTAACATGTCATTCCTCGCTTCTGACGTCACGATTCCAATATGGCCGCTGTGACTAATCAGGAGCCTTAAAGATTTACAATAATAAAACTTGTTACAATCAGAAATGGTTAGTTATCAAATTTGTTGTTGCTGATTCTACAATGAGTTGATAGTCGGAAATCTTAATCGATAAAGTTGACCAATAGCCAACTTGTAAGACTAATGCTGATTGATGAAATTCATCGATTAAAATTAATAGGCCTTCTAAAATGAGGTCAATGAGCCATAAATCATAAATCAGAAGTCAGAAACTTAACTATTATAATTGGTTCATTTCTAACTTATGATTTATAATTTATGATATATGATATATGATGTAGAAGGTCTATAAGAATCATCATGTAGAATCAGCATTATATTAACTTGAATTTTCACGAAAAATTTTACTATTATCTAAAATACAGCAATATATAATTATTTGTACGATAGTGAAATGTTTTACAGACGCTGGTAATTGTGGAAGGAATTAATTATATTCCTTTCTTTTTATATATCGTTGTTCCTCTTTACAATCATTCTACTGCCTTTTTTCATCGATGTTTGGCTCGAAACTGTTTGGCTCGAGTTAGGATTAAACGTGAGCGATGAAGTGGAACTGAGATGACACACACGCCACATGGAAATCATTCGGGAACACTCACCCAAAGGCACACGATATCCCCACTACTTCTCCATTGAAGTCACCGAAACACACCAATGAGTGATATTTCCGAACGCCTAATATAATTCTTCCTTCATGCTTTTTCTTCTTCTTAATTAATAGCTCGAAGCCCCTATTCTTGAAAAGTATCGCATACGAAAAACTAGGAAAATGTTATAATATATGTTACAAATATATATAGTACATCTCTAGTTTTTCGTATGCGATACTTTTCAAGAATAGAGGCCCGGAGCTTCTACTAGCTCCTGCCTCTAATGGAATAATACAGTTACAACCGGGTTTACAACAGTCGTAGCGGTCATAGGGTCGTAGAAAATTGACTAATCATAATCGATTATTTTTCTCATATTCGATTGTGATTGGTTAATTTTCTACGATTTAAGATCGCTTCTATTATAAAAAAGGTTTGTTCGCATCGCATTCTCCAATATGTCCAACATGCTCCAATACGTTCGCGTCATCGGAACCAATATGACTAGATGTCGCGTCACGTTAGAGCATACTCCATAGATCAATTAAAAGCACATTCTATTTGCCTTATCTCAGAAGATTGGGATATGTTGCGCACGCATGCGTAATGGTTGAAAGCGTACTATATCGGAAAAAATATTTCAGATTCATTTTGTATAAAAATGCATTTGATATAAATATAAAAGTATAATATAACAATATAATATATAATATAATATTAAGAAAATAAAATAATAAAATAAAATAAAATAAAGTAAAAAAATTTTTTTAATAAAATAAAATTATATTAATGCAATAAAATATAATATAATATAAAAATATAATATAACTTTTATATAGAACAGTAGGCTCATGTAAATGCAATGCAATAAATTAAAATGTCAAGGCTTTTTAAAAAAACAAGCAAATGTAATTAATTCATCTTTTATTACATTCGTATAACGCTATAAATTTCAAACGTTTCGACTTACAAAGTCTTCATCAGTGATAATAAAGAAAATGTATTTATGTAACCCAATCCATCCAGTGTCAACGAACTAACATATGATTCATAAAAATTATCGCTCTAAACTAATCTTATTTAGTTATAGACGTTCCGTCATTCCTATTCCGTGTACATGGAACGACACCCTTAGATAGGATCGCGCAGTCCATTCTCTGATTGTATTTCAAATTTACTCCCAGTATTGAAAATGCTACAGTTTACATATATTATAGATTTTCAATATTGGCAGTTAATTTTGGAACAAAGTCTCTATATCTTTAGACAACCTCCATTTTATGAACCTCCGTTTCCCTCTAAAGCCCAATGCAACGACGCTAGAAATCGATATGAGTTCTCAGATCGAGAAATGCATAATCAATCAGCTTATTTTTGCATAATCAATCAGCTCAATTTTTACAGAAAATTGGCAAGTTGCCTGGCTACATATTTCCCGATCCGAGAACTCGGACTGATTTCTAGCATTGTGGTCTTAAAGAAACCGTCGACAAAATATTAGCCTCTAAAGTCCCACTACCTTTACATGAAGCAGCAAATCGGTAACTGCTAGATTTATAATCGTTGATATAAAATCATTTTTTTAATATATTTAATTCCTGTTTGAAACTGATAATTAAGAATGAGTTTCAAAATGCGTTTAAACTGCTCAAATAGTTTGTCAGCAACATTGCAAAATAGATTGCTATCAGTAGTAACTAAAAAGATTAATTTTTGTTCGATTCTATGGACGAAACACGTCTGCGTTGTCTGCTAACTACTTTTCGCTGTATTGTAGTTGGGCATCTCCGAATTTCAAGCGACAAAACGACGGCAGTTAAGGATGCACGATATTTTCAGTTGTATCGATATGTCGGATCGATCTATATTGCAGATCAAACTATCTCTTGCAGTATCGGGTTTGAAAATACCGATATTTCAGTATCGTTGTGCCAATACCATAATATCTGATAAAACTGGTACCTGGTCCATTCATTAAAAGTGATCAATCGAGTTCGAGGTACAATTAATGATCTTCTATCATATAATTTCGCAAACATTTCTTACAATTTTATACAGATGCCTAAATAATAAATCATTTTTTACTCATTTATTATACATTTATTTATTATACATTCATACATAAAATAAAATAAAATAAATATTATGTTGATTTAATTAGTCACATTTTTTTAATGTTGATTTTTATATATTTATGAGTGCATATTATTTATGATTTACATCACATTTTTCTTTGAATTAAGTTTTAAATTGCACTACGTATTCAGGGTTTCTAAACAGCATAATGTATATAATTGCTTTATATATAATTTGAAGAAATCTACCCTGTATATTTCCCGAATTATTAATTTTAGTAACTAATTAAAGTATAACATATTTTAAAGTATGCTTACTAATAAAAACATATATCATGGCCCAAAATCGTCACAGAAATTACGTTTTTAATCAATCAGTTAACTGCCAATCAACAAACACGGTAAACGAGTTTATGAACAGTAATTTTAATAGGCGTTTGGCCTATATTCTGTTGCGATTTTGGTCCATGATATTTCCCGCGCACGGAAATATTCTTTCACATGATACTGAAATCGTAACAATGCACAAGTTTAATTGCAATCTCGGCTAATTTAAGGAAACAATGTCTGTTTTTCTCCCAATATTCAAGTGGATTAGTTTCTATGTCGATCACATTTAGATTTAAATATTGTCTAAATGCTAAATCGACACTACGGTTCAATTACCTGATTTGATTTTTATTATGATTTTCAGAGTGCGATGGAAACTCCAAATGTCATAACTCTTATTTTTATTAATATCTGTATTCGGAACAATGTTTTCGATACTGCTTACTTCTGCACCTTAAGTAATTGATTGATTCGTTATATCGTATTAAAACAAGCCAGTGCTTTGCAAAAATGTAATCTTTTAAATTGCGGATCTAATATTGTGGAATGGATAAAATTGGATTAGACTCTATGTTATGAAATCGCTTTTGAAGTTCAGTGTAAGTTTCAGTTTTAAATCTTTGCTCAGATCTAATTTTGGATTTAACATGTGTAATTCATGAAGCAAAGCATTTACCATTAGTATAAAGCTTTGCTGCACGTTACAGATTTTTGCCCGCAAATATCTTTTGATACCAATTCAAATGGTTTAAGCATAATTTCATAATTTCATTCAATATGGCTACTTCAAATGCGATCAACATTTCGATTTTAGAAGCTTTATTAAACGACTTGAAACACTTTCTATCAATATAAGAAATCTTTCAAACATGAAGAATATTGAAACATCTTGTAGTAATTTTAACGGATTAATAGATTGAGCTTTACGCAATTCATTAGCTACCACTTTGTTTGAAACGCGCTTTGCTTGAAACATGTAACAATGTTTTTAACTTTGTCGATAAGTTTTTTAAACTCTCATCAAAAACATTATTCTGCACAAGACGTGTGGGCGAAACAACTTAATTGTTTTTCTTTCCCAAATACATCGCTTTGCAAATATTGAGAGCATTATCGATAACCACAGCTGAAATCTTATTGCAATCTTATATATAAATTTTATATACAATACATAATTGTATATTTCATTACAAGTCGTCGAAAACATTTCTCCCAAATAAGTAGCAGTATGGCGTTCATCTAATTCAATAACTCCAATTGTTATAGAGCTTATTTTACCGCTCATTTGAAAAGTGTTAAATCCAAATAGTTAATAGTATTCATTTTCCGTCCAAACATCAGTGGTTAAAGTGATACTCATAGCAGCTCTTATTTTATCACTCCGGCTAAGTGATCATATTTGGCATCAATTAAGGACGTTACCTTATTCCGCCCTGGAATGCTGTACAGAGGAACTGCAATTTTTATCAAATATTGCAGTCCTTGCTTATCTGTTTAAAAGCATAATGTTCTTGATTATGTTCGATTGTAACAGAGGAATCCTCGACTGTAGTTGATTGGTTCTTACACTCTGATCCGATTTAAACTTTCGGTAGAAACTAGGCTACTGTAGGTTGCAACTTTTAGGGCCAATCAAGCTTAATCGTGATTAATTGTCAACCGTAATTATAATGCCTTAGACGGTTAGACCCCAGCGGATAGGGAATGTTTTTTTTGTTCGAAGCGGCGTAACCGCCCCGAATAAGCTAACTAGTCAATAAGCTAACTAGTCTATACACCCAATGTCTATATGACAGATACTGGATCCGACATACGTCATACGACATTCTACAACCAATCAAAAAGCAGAATTTTATTTCATATCAATGATACGAAGCAAAATCCATCGAAGCTCAAGGCAGCGCTTAAGACCATCTCAGTTAAGACTGTCTTATTCAATTAAAATCATCTTGAAATCATAACATTTCATAGTTACGAAATAAGACGATCTTCGAGAAAAAGTTTTTTCCTTAAGAAATTCTTGTTTGATTTAAAATCGTCTTAATGAAGACGATCTTAAGATTGAACTTATTTGATATTGTTCCCGTAATATTTCGGATTCTCCAATAGAAACATTGCATTTGAGAAGTATAAATTTACGAAATGTGTTATTTTATTATATACATTATTTTTTGTATGATTAGACTGTGAATTCCGATTTGAAATGCGTTCCCTGATGAAAAAAATTTCGCTGAAATTATTTCATGTTTGGAACATTTTAGCAAAATTGTTGATTGAAAAGTTATTGAAATTTCACTATTCGTTCCAAAACTTCCTCTCTAAGGAAAATTTTACTTGAAATATATAGTACACGAATACTATAGCACATAGAGTAAAATCTTCCTCGGAGAGTTTGAAACTAGCCTAGATAAATATAGGAACCGTGCAAACCGCTTCTTTTTTTTCTAAGGTTTGTGTTTTTAAAGCAAATTTGTTTTAAAGCAGAGAAATTTAAGTTATTTAAAATTAATTTTAATTTTTAATTTTTTTTATATGAATTAAAGTTTAAATCCAGCATTTCTTTAAAATACATGCTGTAACAAATGTATAAACGCGACTTCGCCAAATTGTCCAAATTCTTATAAATTGTGAAAAATGCTTACAAATGCTTTATAATGTATCATTAAATTTTTGTTAATTAAAATTAATAATATTACCTAGCAATTTAAATATAAGTAAATTTATCGTGAATTTATCTTTCGCGTTTCCGACTTTTTGTATACTTGTTTTAATGTGAAAAATAAAATGTCACATAAAAAAATCTTCTGATGTATTTATAATAATATAAGGCAAATATAAGGCAAAATTTACAAGAATCATATTCATTTATGATCGATTAAATCTCGATCAAAACATTTCCGATGAATTTTGACTAGTTTTAAGTTTGCATTACAAATAAATTTTTTAACAGTGAGCCAAGAACCTTTATTTAATTGCTTTATTGAATATATCATTTTTCAATACAATCAAATAAGAGTGCACTAAAGAAGATCTTGCACATGTGATCATATCGATACATTTAAGTATGATTTCCTAATCTCACTAGTCAACTTCGATATGTAATATCTTGGTTCGCGGGACAGAGTAATATTTTTTTATTATTAAATATTTATTTTTATGCGAAAACGCACCTATTCAATTATTATTTTTATTAAAATTTGAGGTGAACGAGGTCTTCTTAATATTTTCAATTTTTGCTTAAGTCCTCGAACACGTCTTGGCAAAGACCGTCTTATTTATTATACATGTCAAATAAGATGTCTTATAATGACTATGAATTCATAACTAGAAGGTAGTCTTAAATCTATGCTTATTTTGAACAAGACTGCTCAAAATCTGTCTCTTCAGATTTGGCTATCAGAAATAGTGAACCACTGTTATGACAGATTTTCTAACCCGAATAGTCGTCGATTATAAGAATTAATTCGATTATAAGAATTATTTCGATTTGTGAAACAGAACAATACTTTTTTCTTGTCAAATCTTTATTTTTATATGAAAACGCATCGAGTCAGTGTATTTTTATAAAAATTATATTAAAATTGATCAAAATTTGAGATCTTAACATTTATCTTTATCCCAAGAGAAAACGCTATAAGAATTATGAACTCAAAATGAGGTTAAGTAAGTGTTAATGTTTTTGTGTTTTTGTTGAATAATGTAACGATTAAATTATGCAACTACAATGTTACATAAAAAGGTAAAGATATCTAGTTTATACCTTTAGATCTAATGAGGAACTAAGGGCAAGACTAATCATATCGAAGAATTTTACAATAGTTGCAAAGCTGCTTTCTCTGCTAAACGCAGCCATTAATCGTATTATAACTTATCAAACAAGTGGAATCAAGATGGTAGAAATACCTACGTATCAATCATATTGTATAGTGGAGAGCTATTATATGTTTCCTTTCTACAGCTGTCTATAGCTGAACTGGTACATACACATACCTAAAATAGATAAATATGTTTATCTTTTTATGTGACATTGCATTATTTAATCGTTACATTATTCAACAAGAAAACACAAAAATATTAATACTTGCTTAATCTCATTCTGATGGAGTTCATAATTCTTATAGCGCGCGCGCGCGCGCGCGCGTGCGTGTGTGTGTGTGTGTGTGTGTGTGTGTGTGTGTGTGTGTGTGTGTGTGTGTGTGTGTGTGTGTTGTGTGTACGTATATTATTAAATTACAACGTCACATTTAATTACAATTTTCATAGAATTATTTTTTCATATATATTATTTTTCATATATAATTATTCAACAATTTTCATATAGTATTTAATCAATTATTATTTTTAATTTATTTACTATTTAATATTATTATTAATGTGAATATTATTTTTATATAATGAATTTGTTAACATTATTATATAATTCTGATTTAAAAATATAAACAATTTTAAATTATCTGATTAGTAATAAGGCTCATAAATTTTAGAAAAAAGACAGCCAAAAATTATTATATAAAATAAAACAAGATAATATATAAAATGTACAAAAAACAAAAAACAATAAATGAAATGAAAATATTTAAAGTAAAAAATTTAATAAAGAATGTTAAGCAAGACATTTCGATCGCGATCGGATCATTCTCAATATTAAAAACATTATCAATAAGTCAGTCGGAAAAAAAAACAAAAACATAATAAAATATATATTTCGCTCTTTAAGACAAATGATAACGTAAAAACAATCATTGTAATGTTCACAGTTTTAATATATAACGGAAAAGAACGTACGCGAATAATAGCTACTTGCAATCAGTCATTAAAATGTTTATAATGTCAATTTTAGTAAAAAGAATGAATATCCTTTGATTACAAATGAACAGAGAACGCAAATATGAGTCTGATTCTGTAAAAAAATATATAAATGAAAATATAGCGCATATAAGATTGAAATAATATATTTGGGTATAAATTATAATATAACTAAATTGTAACTAACTAGAAAACAAGAGAAAAAAACGAGATAAACCTTAAACATTAAAGACTAACATACAAATAATGTAATATATGAGATAATGCTTAGCAAAATTAGTGAAGGTTAAGATTGCAAAAAATTTTTTTATCTCTATATTAATTAAAAATTTTTTTTGAATGTAGTATAGCTAAAATAAATATGTATGATCTTTAATGTAACATATCTTAAGTCAAAAATTGAAATAAAAGGAGTTTCGGATATAAATAGTACATTAAACTTAGAGACAATGCGAAATAAAAATATCTTGTCTTCTCCGATGTTCCAAGACAAAATGGAATCACAAAAATGACATTCAAAGGAAGGAAGGAAAAGGATAGTTGGAAAGTGATGGGAGGAGGAAAATAAGAGAGGATAGAAGTATAGATAAAACCGTGGAAGGAATAATAAAAACAAGAAGGAATTAAAAAGGAGAGAGAGATTGAATAAAATAGATAGGATTCAGGCAAAGATTCTATGTTTTTATCTTCTATTTAAACCTTGTTTTTATCTTTTTATGTATATTATTTCAGATATCAATCTCTTATTATATGAAGATTCTGTCCAATATCTTCACTTCATTTCATCGGAAATTGTGATTGAGATTTATACAGTGGTCAGAAATGACCAATGGAGAATCTGTTTTTTTGTTGATATCCGAAATATGATCACGTATTCTCGTATTCAATTTTCTTTTGACCAACATAGCTAAGCCTCGCAATCATCACATGAGATCTTATAGACCACATTTTGATTAAAAAGCAATTCTAACTTGTCTTTTCCTCTCTTAATAAAATTTTTTAAGATGTTGATGGAAAATATTAATTTACAGTGAAACATGTTGGATATAGGTGAGAAACTTTCGGAGATAGATTTAACATAAGGAACTGTAAAAAAGTTTTCTTTGATATGCAGAGTGTAATATGTTTATTATGTGAAATTTTAATCAGTTTTCAATTGTGGAAAAAATAAAGGAGAGAGGATAGCCATTATTAAGAAAAATATGAATAGTTTCAACTAGATTGTTATGTTGAAACCGAGGATGTGATAATAGAAATATTTTATCAACGAAATTAATAATTATGCCTCTTTTATGACAAAGAGGATAATTGGAATGAAAATTCAGGAACCTTCCCGAAAATGTATAATTTTGTATCGAAAATAATCCTTTTATTATTAATAATCAAAATAGTGTCAAGAAAATTCAATCTATTGTCAATGCCAACCTCAATAGTAAATTGTAACCTTGTATGTAAAGAATTAAAAATAGTAAGAGTATCGTCAATATTTTCAGATGGAAGTGCGAGAACGATGTGCGTGATCGACATATCTGTAGTAAAATAATGGATGTACTTGTAAATTCGAAATGGCAATTTCTTCCAAATCTTGCATAATCATGCAATGATAGGAGATAATGATGAACCCATTGGAGTATCAAAAACTTGTTTATAAAACTTATTGTTAAAGGTAAAAAAAATAGAATTCAAAACAAATTTTACAGAAATAACAAGTTCCTCTTTTGAAATATTTATTTTTGTGGATATATGGATCCATCTCTTCTCAATACTATTCCAAATCTACAGGAACATTAGTAAAGAGAGATACAACGTCCAATGAAGCTAATACATAATTAGAGGCAAAAGCCATGCCGTTTAATTTTTCTACTAAATGGAAGCTGTCTTTAATATAGCTAGGAATTTGTGGTATGCTCTTAATAATTATGTTGTGTAAAAAAAGAGAAAAATAAACAATTTTCATGACACGAATTATTTTTTTTTTTAAGAAAAGTCATTCTGTAGTTTTATAAAAACTCAAATTTTCCAGCCCACAACATAGCGGCGAGTCATGTGACCTGGGACGTACTACATCAAAGATGTCGCCGCTCAGGCCGGTATTCATAGTCAGATCTTATATTCAAAATCGTCTTAAAAATGCTCTTACCAATCAGAGAGCTGTATTAGCGTCTTAAGACATTACTTAAGACAGTCTTGAAATAAGTATCGATTATGAACCGGCCTCAGTGTCCATATTGTACTTATATATATATATATATATATATATATGTACTTATATATACTATGACTCTACCTATATTTAATACCTTAATATATATAATTTGATATCGATTTACTATTTGGATTTTAGGGCGGTATTCAGTTTCACCAACGCCAATTATGGATGCGATAACAAATAAATTTTAATATGGATTTTTTAAATATATTAACTTATTTTTATATTTTTTATATTAACACATTTCATTAACACTTTTATTTTATCAACAATTTACTTAATAATTACATTTAAATCAATTAATTCTATTATCTATTGAATCTATTAAAAAGTGTTTAGTAACGTGAATTTGTCATTGGCCTTAATAATTTTCACCTTAGGTTTGTTGCGTCGTATGCTTCAAATTAACCTAAGATTTGTTCACGTCGCATGTTCCAAATTAATCCATAGAACACTTGGATCACAAGATGGCGGTTGAAGCAGTTTCATGTGCTCCAATGTTCAGTGAAACGAACGAATTTAGGACAAGTGAGTATGTCACCTAATCTATCCACGAGACCATTCGAATGGGTCGGACATGTATCTCGTTTCGTTTCGGATTTTGTGTTATCTTGATTATTTGAAAAGCGTTTTTATACAAAATAAATGCATTTTTAATAAATAAATGTTGTAAATTAAAATATCAAGGCTTTTTTAAAAAACGAACAAATGTAGTTAACTTATAATAAAATTCGTCTAAAACTGGACTAAATTAATATATTAAACAAATTTTAGACCACAATCAAAACAAAATGATTCTTATATGAGTATTATTATTAATATCTTATTCCAGAATAGAATAGAATCATAAATTATGAAAAAAAAAACATTTTTCCCTGAATTCGGGAACTTAATTTCATAGTGCTTTATAAAACGGTCACTAATCCGCCATCCACTATCTTTGACTTCCGAAATCGTATGGAAATCGCTGCACTTCGATAATCCACGAATACCTAAATAATCATGGATGTATAGTTATGATACATCTGTTCAATATGGACCTGATACAAATTTGTATAACTGAACATCCAATCAGTTACTATCTAATATTTAATCTTAATATTATAACGATTATTTTCAGGTTAGGAAATCATACGCTGTACCTTCACAGTACCAGTTATCATGTACCAATTATCATGATCTCGTCTTCGACTAGAGATCTCCATAATCTCTCTCTCCTGTCGATAATAGTAAGCCATATTGATACGATTATGTACCATAATGTACTTAAACAGTATAGACTTTTGAAAATTTTTAACACAACACAGATGTCCTAAGAACATCCATGAGACGTTCAAAAGACGTCCGTACATACTAACAAAAGTGAAACTCCTCGTGCGATCTTAAAAAAATTTTCACTTGTCAAGTTAGCAAAAATAATATGTCGCGAGCAGATTTAGAAAATTTTTTGCATGAGATGAACATTTTTAAAATATCCAAATGTGAATATATTTTGTACGTTGTGTAACATACGTTTTTAAAACATTCATACTAAGTCCATGGATGTTCGGACTAAATAAAAACTAGATTTGGACGTTCAATAGTTCATTGTGTGCTGTTTGTATTGCATTGCATTTACATGAGCCTACTTTTCTATATAAAAGTTATATTATATTTTTATATTATATTTTATTGTATTAATATTATTTTATTTTATTTATTTTATTTTATTTATTTATTTTATTTTATTATTTTATTTTATTAATATTATGCTATATTGTTGTATTATATTTTTATATTTACATCAAAAACGCATTTAAATGCATTTTTATACAAAATAAATCTGAAATATTTTTTTCAATACAGAACGTTTTCAACCATTACGCATGCGTAACATGCTCTAATCATATTAACTTCTGATGTGAGGCAAATGGAACGTGCTTTTAATTGATCCATGGAATATACTCTAACGCGACTCAAACATCTAATCGCCATATTGGCGATATATTCAAGTGACGCAAACATATTGAAGCGTGTTAGGCATGTTGGAGCGTGCGACGCGAACAAATCTTACTGGCTCATGCCGCTTACCGCGCATGTAAGGCTGAGTTTACATCTTAACGGAAAAGCGGAAAGCAGAAAAGCGGAAGCCAATCAGAACTCGCGAAAGACAGAAGCAGCAAGCGAAATGTACCACCTATTACTACTGCGAGTTCCGATTGGCTTCTGCTTTTCCGCTTTTAGTTTTTGTCAAGGTGTGAACCCGGCCTAAGGATGCACTCAAATGGAGCGGATCTGCGGAAATGTAAAATTGGCGGAATTAACGTGATTGATCATTGCTTCGTCCGTCATTTTTATCATTTTCCTTCCGCGAATTTTCTTTATATTTAACGGATTCCGCAGAGATATGTTATTGAATTGTATGTGCATTGTGTTTATATCTTAACCCTTCTTTATATACTTTATGTAGAAACCTTTGTGCGCCTTGATCGAATAGGACGTGTTTACGCTCTGGCTCGGGTATTGTATCATTTAATATTTTTGGAAGTGAGGCCGACTTGACAATTGCATCATATAAAATTCAAGCAGGAATTTCAAGTTCACAGAATCCTTCCATTCGTCTGGACGCGCGTGCGGCACGGAATAATTTAGAATGGCAAACAATGAAAATATTGTAAGTATATTATAAAGTAATTCTTCAGAAGAGCTTCCTTATCTCCAATTTCGATAAAATTAGGATTATTTGATGCGTTTTTACGTAAAACGAAAGAATCTAGTAGAATAATTTCCTCGAAATCAGAGGTGAGGAAGCTCTTCTGAAGAATTACTGTAATATTTTAAAATATTTTAAAATAAAAAGTTTTAAAATATTTTAAAATAAAAAGTTTTAAAAT
>Ga0157363_1001894_pt1 | contig 17943 bp, 17 predicted proteins | sample AttsexASBM1_FD_111477 | JGI IMG/M metagenome (GOLD analysis project Ga0157363, IMG submission 111477) | Fungus gardens microbial communities from leaf cutter ant in Ribeirão Preto, State of São Paulo, Brazil - Atta sexdens ASBM1 | ecosystem: Host-associated > Fungi > Mycelium > Unclassified ... | reverse complement strand
TCCGTTCCGCATGTCGTTCGGCAATGCGGGTGGTGTGGTTCTGACCACGGCAGGGGCGACCAGTGCGCCTCTGGGCCGGGAAGGGCAGGTCCGTCGCAATGTCGAGGTGACGGCCGATGCCATCCGTTCCGGCTCATTCGGATCGGGTGTGGCGCTTCCGGTTCAGCCCAGTGCCCTCCCATCACCAACCGCCACGGACGCAACGGCTGTCGTGCCGCCTGTGGCCGCAAAGTCGGCTCCGGCACCTGTGACGCATAAAGCCCCATCGCCAGAGCACGACGTTTCGGCCGATGATCTGAATGCCCGGCAGCTTGAACATCAGCCGCTGGAACAATCGTCGCCACCGCATTAAACTCTTATATCCGTCAGGGGGGCTCAGTGCTCCGAAAATACAGCCCCCTGCGTTAGAGCTTCCGGTTTCCACCGGGCACGAAGAGGTAAATCATGAGCAGCTACCGTCCGTATCAGCACATCGAACGTCGCAAGTCGCGCCAGATCCATGTCGGCAAGGTCGCGGTCGGTGGTGATGCCCCGATTTCCGTGCAGACCATGACCAACACCCTGACGTCGGACGCACAGGCCACGATCGACCAGATCCGCCTGTCCGAACTGGCTGGCGTGGACATCGTCCGCGTCTCCTGTCCGGATGAGGCCAGCACCGAGGCTCTTGCAGAAATCGTTCGTGAAGTGAACGTCCCCATCGTTGCGGACATCCACTTCCACTATAAGCGCGCCATTGAGGCCGCCAAGGCCGGTGCTGCGTGCCTGCGAATTAATCCGGGTAATATCGGCAGCGCCGAGCGTGTGCGGGAAGTCGTGAACGCCGCCAAGGATTATGGCTGCTCCATCCGCATTGGTGTGAATGCCGGGTCTCTGGAAAAGCATCTGCTTGAAAAATATGGTGAGCCCAACCCCGAAGCGCTGGTCGAGAGCGCTCTGGAGCACGCGAAGATCCTTCAGGATCACGATTTTCACGAGTTCAAGATCAGCGTGAAGGCATCCGACGTGTTCATGGCGGTTGCGGCCTATCAGCAGCTTGCGGATTGCTGTGACCACCCGCTGCATATCGGCATCACCGAGGCAGGCTCCAAGCGTGCGGGCACCGTGAAGTCCTCCATCGGTCTGGGCAATCTGCTCTGGGCCGGTGTGGGTGACACGATGCGCGTCTCGCTTTCTGCTGCACCGGAAGAAGAAGTGCTGGTCGGCTGGGATATCCTGAAATCCCTCGGCCTGCGTCATCGCGGTGTGAAGATCATTTCCTGCCCGTCCTGTGCCCGTCAGGGCTTCAATGTCGTCGAGACGGTCCAGACGCTGGAAGATCGCCTCCAGCACATCAAGACACCGCTGACGCTGTCCATCATCGGCTGCGTGGTGAATGGCCCCGGTGAGGCCCTGATGACCGATCTCGGCGTGACCGGTGGCGGCAATGGCCGTCACATGGTGTATGCAGCCGGTCGTCAGGATCATACGATGCCAGGTGGCGACATGATCGAGCATATCGTGGACCTCGTGGAAAAGAAGGTCGCAGACATCGAGGCGGGCAAGGTCGAGGCCTCCACGGCCAAGCAGATGGACCCGGCAGCGCACTGATGTCCGGATTTCAGCCCCCTCGCGGGACACACGACCTCATTGGCGAGACGATGCGCCGCCACCACCATGTCGTGGAGACGGCGCGCCGGGTTCTGCGGACCTATGGGTTCGAGGAATGGAGCACGCCCATCTTCGAGGACACGCGCGTCTTTTCGCGCACGCTCGGCGAGACGTCTGATGTCGTATCCAAGGAGATGTATACGTTCGAGGATCGCGGCGGTGAGAGTATCACCCTGCGACCCGAAGGCACGGCGGCGATCTGCCGCGCGCTGGTTACGAACGGTCTGACGCAGTCCCTGCCGCAGAAGGTGTTCTATCACGGGCCGATGTTCCGCTACGAACGCCCGCAGAAGGGACGCTACCGCCAGTTTCACCAGATCGGTGCAGAACTGATCGGCGCGGAAAGTCCGCTGCGTGATGCCGAGACGATCGCCATGGCGCAGGATATCCTGCGTGAGCTTGGTCTGGGCGATCATGTCACACTGGAACTCAACACCCTTGGTGATCTGGCAAGCCGTCAGGCATGGCGTGAGGCTCTGGTCGCCTATTTCCGCGATCATGCCGATGCGCTGTCGGAAGAGAGCCGGGTCCGGCTTGAAGCCAATCCGCTGCGGATTCTGGACAGCAAGTCCGAGCAGGACCGCAAACTGCTCGACGACGCCCCGGCATTCGCGGACTATCTGAACGATGAATCCCGCCAGTTCTGGGACACGCTCCGCTCCAGCCTTCAGGCATTCGGCGTGGACTTCGTTGAAAACCCGCGCATCGTCCGCGGCCTTGATTACTACAGCCATACAGCGTTCGAGTTCGTGACGTCCAAGCTTGGGGCTCAGGGCACCGTACTGGCCGGTGGTCGTTATGAAGGACTGGTCGAGCAGATGGGCGGTCCCGCCATCCCGGCGATTGGCTGGGCTGGCGGGATTGAGCGTCTGGCAATGCTGCTTGACAGCGCACCGGAGCTGCCGGCGGGCATTACGCTGGTGCCCATGGGCGATCCGGCTGTTCTCAAGGCTGCGTCGCTTGCGCGTGCGCTGCGTTCTGCCGGACTGCGAGCGGAAATCGAAACGCGCGGCAATCTGAAAAAGCGGATGGAGCGCGTGGTGAAGTCCGGCGCATCCCACGCGATTGTTCTGGGCGATGAGGAAATCGCCAAGGACGTCGTTCAGCTCCGGGATCTGTCCAGCCGTGAACAGCAGGAAGTTCCGGTTACGGACCTTGTGCGGCTCCTGAGCGCAGGACGCGCCTGAGCGTATGGCGTTTGACGACAGGCTTGAGCGAATTGTCGCGCGTTCAGAGGAAGTTCAGGCCCTGATGTCTTCCGGCGATCTGACGGGTGAGGATTTCACCCGTCTGTCGCAGGAATATGCCGAACTGGAGCCGGTGGTCGCATCCATTCAGGCTTGGAAAAGTGCCGAGGAACAGAAATCCGGGGCGCAGGCCCTGCTCGATGACCCGGAAATGCGTGAACTGGCGCAGATGGAGCTTGCGGAGATCGAGGCGACCCTGCCCGATCTCCAGCATGAGCTCCGTCTGGCACTCCTGCCGAAAGATGCGGCAGACGAACGCAGCGCCATTCTTGAAATCCGACCGGCCGCTGGCGGAGACGAGGCTGGCTTGTTCGCCGCGGAACTCTTCGATGCCTATCGCCGCTTTTCGGAGCAGAATGGCTGGCGTTTCGAAGTCATGGAATATTCCGAAAATGAAGTCGCAGGCCTGAAGGAAGGCATGGCGACCATTTCAGGCCGTTCTGTCTTCGCGCGTCTGAAATACGAATCCGGCGTGCATCGCGTGCAGCGCGTCCCGGCCACGGAAAGTCAGGGCCGCATCCATACTTCGACCGTGACCGTTGCTGTGCTGCCGGAAGCCGAAGAGGTCGATGTCACGATCAATGACGATGACCTGCGGATTGACGTTTATCGGGCGTCAGGTGCAGGTGGTCAGCACGTCAACAAGACCGAAAGTGCAGTCCGCATTACGCATATGCCCAGCGGGATCGTGGTGGCGATGCAGGAAGAGAAAAGCCAGCACAAGAACAAGGCCAAGGCTTTGAAGATCCTGCGTGCGCGGCTTTACGAACGCGAGCGTGCACAACTTCATGCCACGCGGGCCGCAGATCGGAAATCACAGGTCGGGACCGGTGATCGGTCTGAGCGCATCCGGACCTATAATTTTCCGCAAGGTCGCGTGACGGACCACCGCATCAATCTGACGCTCTACAAGATCGACCGGATCATGAGCGGTGAATTCGACGAGATCATCGACGCCCTGACCCGGGAAGAACAGACGGAACTGCTCGCTGCCGCAGGCTTTTAAGCCTCAGGTGTTGGGTGTGGCACAAACGGCAGCACGCCCATGCCGATGGGTCGCGACAGCGGCATCGTCGTAATCGACCAGAAAGAAGTCTGTGAAATTATTGCTGCCCACAGCGTCGAGGGAATGGCCTTCAGGATGGTGGAGCTGGCCTTCACTGCTCACCTGATGGGTTTCCTGATGGCCATTGCGTACAATGGTGATTTCGCCGCACAGGGCGTAATCCACGTCGGAACGGCCAACCGGAAGTGCGATGGTCTGCGTCTCATGGGCCTTGGACAGCCCGAGTCTGAATGTTGCAACCAGATTGCCATCCAGATAGAGGCGCGAGACTTCCGAAATTTCTTCGGGCGCACGCTCGTCCGTTACCGTAAAGGACGGGGGCAGTTCCCTGGACAGGTCTGACTGCGCCTGAACGGGTGTGAGGGTGCAGCCAAGCATCAGGGCGGAAAAGAGGAATGCACGTTTGGACGTCATGACACCAACTATAGCAGGTTCGCTTTGAAGATGATGGCCAAAGATGATCTTTTGCGCGAGGCCTCACAGGCGCTGGAGCAGGCCGGGATTGAGGATGTGCGTCGCGAAGCGCGGCTTCTGCTGTGCTGGGCAACAGGACGGGATCTGGGTGGATTGCTGTCTCTGGATGGCGTGGATGACGTCCAGCAGATACGATTCGCCGATGCCCTGAGGCGCAGACTGAACCGGGAGCCTCTGGCGTTCATCACGGGCGAGACGGGTTTTTGGACACTGGATCTGGAGACTGGGCGTGACACGCTGATCCCCCGTGCCGACAGCGAGGCCCTGATCGAAGCGTTACTGGATATCCACCCTGATCGGGATGCACCGCTGTCCATTCTGGATCTGGGCACGGGGACGGGTTGTCTGCTGCTCGCCGCCCTGTCGGAATACCCGCAGGCAACAGGCGTGGGCGTTGATTTGTCTCCTCAAGCCGCAGCTCTGGCGCGACGCAATTCCGTTCGTACCGGGCTTGGGCCACGGAGTGTTTTTTTCGCCGGAAGCTGGGCGGAAGCCCTGAATGCCCGCTTCGATATCGTATTGTCCAACCCGCCTTATATAGAAACCGGAGATCTGTCGGATCTGATGCCCGAAGTTGTGCGCTATGAACCCGCGCGGGCTCTTGACGGCGGGGCAGACGGGCTTGAGGCGTATCGTATTCTGTGTGCAGCCCTGCCGGATCTGCTGGTACCGGGAGGGCATGCCATCTTTGAGATGGGGATCGGACAGATCGAGGACGTGTCTGCGCTTGGAGTGCAAAACGGACTGCGGGACGTAGGGCGCCGGAAAGATCTGGGGGGGGTGGAAAGAGCGCTGGTTCTGCATTTGCCTGCATAAGAAGGCAGACAGTGGCGTGAGATAACGAAAAACCGTTGGCTTGACTGACGGAACTTGGTATGGCTAAAGCCAATGCATACGAATTTGAAGGTGTTTTACAGACACTTTCAGGCGTATCTTTGCCCATCGTTCACGTCATTCTGCACTGACGATGGAAGACTGGCTGAGCCGGGTTCAGCCATAGCGGAACAGACAGACGTCTTTTTCGATAGCGGCGGTCGGAACTTTCTGTGCTTGCAGAACGGTCCACGTCATCATGAAAGTGCATCACGGGTCGATGAATATGAAGCGCATAAGAGGCCGGCATCATCGTGCGGGCAGTGGGCCGTCACGTAGCAGTAGCAATGCCCAGACACCTCTGAACCGCAACCATGTGTTTGACAGTAACGGGCCTGATCTCAGGGTCCGCGGTACGGCGCAGCAGCTGTTCGAGAAGTATCTCCAGCTTGGCCGCGACGCAACCGGAACTGGCGACCGCATTCTTGCAGAAGCCTATTTCCAGCATGCGGAGCATTATTTCCGTATTCTCAACGCCATGAATCAGGCTGCTGAGAAAAGCCAGCAGGAGCGTAACGAGCGCCAGCAGCAGCGGCAGCGGGCTTACGAAGACCGTCGTGAGGCACGCGGTGAGCGTGGTGAAGACGAGGCGCCGTCATCCGAACAGGAAGGCGACTACGCTTCGGAGCGTTCCTCCGATGAAGATCATGATCGTCGTGCGGCGGAAGTCGAAGCAGAATAAGACGTTCTGTCTTCAGCGCCTCAAAAAGACCGGCCCGTAAGGAGCCGGTTTTTTTTGTGCCTCAAACGCGCCCTACAAAGCGGTCTGGCAGGTGCCAGAGCTCGGTTCCGCTCAGATGCAGATCAAGACGGTACAGGTCGTTCAGGCGCGTCTGGGTGCTGTCTTCGACCTGCTGGCGCCAGTGCATGAGGCGCTCGTCCCGATGGTCGAGCGTGCTTTCCGTTCTGGGCAGTCCTGCCATTCCAAGCAGCATATTTTCCCAGTCCGTATTGTCGAGGCGCTGATGACGTCCAACGTCTTCCGAGACCCAGGGCTGCCTGCGGGTCCGCTCCAGCCGCGCCAGACCCGAACCCAGATCAGCATAACGCAGATGGAACAGGAAAAGAGGAGCGGCGAGGCTGGGAACCGCTTCTTCGCAGCAGTGGAAACCCGGAGCCCAGGTGATGGGAATGCGGGTGAGAACCGGTTTGCACATCGCGCTCGAAAAGCGGAGATGGCGGCGCTGTAAAGAGACGGGACGGCTGTAGTCGAACGGGCCTTCCTCATCCGGACGGTGGATGACGTCAAAGCCTGTCGCCGTGACCACGGGGCTTCGGTTCAGCAGCGCGAATTCAGTCAGGGAAGGGACGAAAGCGGGGTCCGCGAGGAGGATTTCGTCCACATCCGTATAGATGACGCTGTCATACCATTCGAGCAGACTGTCACAGAATTTTCCGATCGCCCGGGTGCGGCGTTCGTCGTCCTGTGGAGAGCGGGGAATTCGAACGACATTCACCTGTCCGAGATGCGTCGTACACCCGTCATCTGATCCGTGATCGATGATGTAACAGGCGCTTTCCCCAACCTGTGCACCATAATGACGTCGCCAGACCTGAAGATGCTCAAGTTCATTATAAATCATGGTCACGACGGCGAGGGGTTTTTTGATCATGTCCCGTAGATTACAGGAAATGACCTCACGCAGCAGCGTTTGGGTCAGAAAAAACAAATTTTTCGGAAAAAGAATGGTAGCGGTGGACGGATTTGAACCGCCGACCAAGGGATTATGATTCCCCTGCTCTACCACTGAGCTACACCGCCATCCTGCCGGTCGAACCGGCGTTGTGGCGGGTTTTAAGGGGGATCTTTCCGGGTGTCAACACGTTAGGTTCAGGAAAATGCGGCATAAAATAAGATGTTTTTTACGGGTCGCCATCCTGCGGCTGCCCGTGGCATTTGAGGTATCACGATTTTCCAATCAATCCGGCCTTCAGGGCTTTTTCAGTTTCTCTCGATGTAAGGAGCCTTTCATCTGGTGATGCAGCACTTTGTCAGCACCCTGTTTGCCATAAGATCCTATTTCACCTGGCTTCCGGCGTCCGTCGTTTCGGTGCTGATGCTTGTGGTGGTGGGGGTGCTGGCGTTCTCTTGCGGCAATCTTGTCACGAAACAGCTTCTGAAAATCCCGGGATCGCGCAAGGCCGCGTTGATCCGGCGTATCGTTTCGTCCCTGCGCAGGCCGACGCGGCTGATGGTTGCCCTGCTGGCCATGCTGTCGGCGCTCCCGGCTGCAACGGGTTTTACGGCGGCACAGGAAGATAACTTTCAGCTCTTTTTGCTGTTTCTGCTGATCCTGACCTTCGGTTTCTCGGCGATCATGGTCTTCCGGATCATGACGGAGGTCTATCTCAACCGCCTTGCCTCGCGGGAGCAGACCGACGACATCATGATCCGCTCGCACCAGACGCAGATCCGCGTCCTGCGGCGGCTGACGGAGATTCTGGTGGGGATTGTGACGGTAGCATCGGCCCTGATGCTGTTCCCGTCCGTCAAGCAGTACGGACTGTCACTGTTCGCCTCAGCGGGTGCGGCGTCCCTGATCGTCGGCCTGTCAGCACGGGGGCTTCTGACGAACCTGATCGCAGGCGTACAGATTGCGCTTACGCAGCCGATCCGCATGGAAGATCTGATTATCATCAATGGTGACTGGTGCTGGGTGGAAGAAATCAACGCGACTTATGTGGTGCTGCGTGTCTGGGACTGGAGGCGGCATATCGTGCCGATCTCGTATTTTCTGGAGAACCAGTTCGAGAACTGGACGCATAATTCTGCGGCCATCATCGGCGTGGTTTTCCTGTGGGTCGATTATCAGGCGCCGATGGATAAGATCCGCGAGATGCTGAATGAGATCGTGCGGGGCTGCCCGCTTTGGGATGGGCGTGTTTTCGACGTGCAGGTGGCCGACTGCAACGCGCATGTCATGTCCATCCGTATCATCGCCAGCGCACGCACAGCCCTTCAGAGTTGGGACCTACGGTGCGATATTCGGGAGAAAATCATCGCCCGGATCCGCGATGAATGCCCCGAAGCACTGCCACGTTCGCGTTTTTCCATGATGCCGCCCGGTCCGGGCGGGCAGGACCCGTGGGAGCAGATGGCACCCCCGATCGGACGCCCGCCGCCGGGAAGCTATATGGGCCCCGGAATGGGCAGCGCGTCGATGTCGTCAGACTAAAGGCAGTTCGGGGCGCATTTTTGAGTGCCTGCGGCCGTAGAAGACGTATGTTGTGACGCCCAGAACCAGATAGGTCACCAGAAGGATCAATGGCACCGGATTGCCGCTTCTGACGGCGCTGACCATGTCTGAAACCAGCGGGATGGTCATCACCAGACAGAACAGGATGCCCAGCGCAGGTGTCGTACCGATCCAGAACCCGCGGATACGGATACCGCCCAGCGGGACACTGAAGGGGCGAACAATGTCCGGCCGTGTGTTGCGTTGCCAGATCACCGTAAAGCAGACAATTCCGAAGGCCGCCGCTGTTCCGATGGACACGAGGTCGCTGATGATGTCGATCGGGAGTGTTGCGGTGATGAGGGCAACGACAAGGCCAAGCACGATCGTGCCAATCCAGGGTGTGCGAAGCTCTGGATGGATGACGGAAAAAATCTGCGGGATCAGACCGTCGCGACTGATGGTCAGCAAAACACGGGACTGCGCATACATCAGCCCCATCAGCACCGAGCACAGACCGATCGTAGCTCCGACATTGACCAGCAGGGCCAGCCAGGGTGTGTGCATGATCTTCACGGCAATTGCGAGCGGATCCGGTACGTCCAGCTCACGATAGGGTACGATCCCGAGCAGGACCGTGGCGACGATCATATAGACGACCGTACAGATCAGCAGACTGCCGATAATGCCGATCGGCACGTCACGCGTGGGATTGCGGGCCTCGGCAGAAGCGGTGGAAACAGCTTCAAACCCTACATAGGCAAAGAAAATGACCGAGGCCGCACGAAAGATGCCGCGCACGCCATAATGAAACCCACCTTCGCTGGGGGGAATGAACGGATGCCAGTTCGCCGGATTGATGGCACCGATCCCAAACGCCACGAAGACGAACAGAACGCCGACCTTTAGCGCCACGATCATGGTGTTGACGCGGGCTGATTCCTCAATGCCGCGCACAAGCAGGGCCGTGACGAGAAGCGTTGCTACGAAGCCGATCAGGTCGAAGCGCCATCCTGCGCTGATCTGCGCTCCAGCCGTGCCTGCAACAGGTTGAAGTGTGGCATGGGTCAAGGCCGCAGGAATATGAAAGCCGGTGATGCCCAGAAGGGAGCTGGCATAACCCGAAAGACCGGCGGCAACGGCGGAACACGAGATGCCGTATTCCAGAAGCAGCAGCCAGCCAACCATCCAGGCCACTTTTTCGCCCATTGAGATATAGGCGTATGAATAGGCCGATCCCGAGACAGGCAGCGTCGAAGACAGTTCGCCATAGGAAAACGCGGTGAACAGGCAGGCGAGGGCGGCAATGACGAAAGAGATCAGAACCGACGGTCCGGCATATTCGGCAGCGGCCGTGCCGGTCATGACATAGATGCCAGCGCCGATCGTGGACCCGACGCCAAGAATGACCAGTTGGGTCGCCGTCAGGCTGCGCTTGAGGCCGTTCGTATCGTTTTCGAACAGGACCTGTTCAAGGGTTTTCCGGCGACCTGATCCGGAAACGTCAGGAGGAGATTGTATCGATGCTGGCATGATCCGTAATGTGCCGCGAAAAACGGCGGCTGGGAAGTTTAGAGAAGGATGACGGCAGCGGAAAACGCCCCGGCCACAATGCAGTAGACACCGAACGGCGTGAGCGCCCAGCCGTCATGGTTGCGGAAGAAACGCAGCATGAGGAGCGAGCAGATCAGCGCGGTGATTCCGGCGACGATGGCACCTGCGACGCACTGGATCATGACATCATGGGAGATCGTCATGTGGCGCATCTGCCAGGCTTCACGGACCGTGGCAGCCAGTACGATGGGCTGGGCCATCAGCAGGGAGAAGCGCGCAGCCGTTTCGTGGTCCAGCCCCCGCAGAAGACCGCCATTCATGGTGGCACCGGAGCGGGACAGGCCGGGCAGAAGGGCAAGGCACTGCCAGATGCCGATGATGGCGGCGTCTTTTGGAGCGAGTGTCGAAATGGGGTAATGGTCGCGCTGGCCTTTCTGGCGACGGAGCCACTCGGTCGCCATCAGCAGGAAGCCGTTGAGGATCAGGAAACCCGCGACAGCGATGGGGGAGCCGAAAACATTCCGCAGACGATGCTCCAGAAGCCAGCCGACCAGTACGGCGGGAATGGTGGCGATGACGAGGAGCAGGAAGACCCGAATCGCATCCATCTGGGCGTGGCGACCATGACGGCCCATCATTCCGGTCAGAATAGCCACCCAATCCTTCCAGAACACACCTGCCAGCGCGACCAGCGTTCCGACATGAAGCATGGTCAGGAACGGCAGGAACGTCGGTGCGTGCTCATCCAGATCCCAGTGCAGGAGCGCAGGAAGCAGAACGGCATGACCAAGGCTGCTTACCGGAAAGGGTTCGGTAATTCCCTGGACTACGGCGAGAATGAGGGCTTGGAGAAGCGTCATGGAGCCTGTCTCGGTGAAAGCCTTCGTTTACAAAGGCGGAAAAGAGATCACTTGCCCGATGGTTACAATCGACGCAACCACGGATGTAGCCTTGACCGGTCGGTCATGGGAGGACTAACTCCCGATCTGTTCAAGATTTTCCGGAAGGCGAGGCTGGCATGCAGTCAACATTGAGCGGCCGCGGGGGCGCCATCCTGGTCAGTGGTCTGGTGCTGGCGATTGCCGGAACATTCCTTGCCTACGGCAACGCCCTGCGCAAGGGACCGGATTTTCAGGGCTCGGTCCTGCATGCCGCCTTCAATTCAGCGAACGGACTTCATACGGGTGCGAATGTCGATCTCGCGGGTGTTCCAGTGGGACGTGTCGTGTCCATTAAGCTCGACCCCAGAACGCAGATGGCGGATGTCGCCTTTACGGTGGACCAGCGCCTGCACCTTCCGGTGGATACGGCTGTGGGAATCGGTGCTCCGACCATGACGGCGGACAACGCCCTGCAGATCCAGCCGGGTCATTCCCGCACAACGCTCTCCAGCGAGGGTAAGATCACCGATACGCAGGATCAGCTCTCTCTGGAGCAGCAGGTCAGCAATTATATTTTCGGCGGTGGCAAGCTGGGTCAGTAAGGCCCGCTTTCGTCAGTCGTTCAGAGGATAGGACGCCAGCAGGCGACGCTGTTTGCGCCAGGAATGCAGCATCGAGAACGCGCCGGACGTTTTCCAGCCTCGCGCCCGGTTGGCGGCACCGATCAGGAAAGTCTGGCGGTAATGGGAGAACTGGGCGCGATAGGCTTCCCAGAGCGTCGTCCGTCTGTCCCAGATATGGGTGGCTTCAGACCCGACGCCGTTGATTTCGATAATCCGGAAATTCTCACCACGACGCAGGTCCTCGATAGAGGCGGCCTTCACGTCCACGCGGCCGAAATGGAAGTCAGGGATGTCCTGCATGATGGCATCCAGACGGGCCGTCAGCGCATCCGTGGTATCGGCGCGCCCATCCCGGAAGACGGAGCCCTTGCAGTGATTGCCTGCAAAAACCAGTGACATCTCTTCGCCCTTGGCAAGGACGTTCTTTTCCCGCCCTGCAAGGCGCGGCAGGTAGATCTGCGGAACGAGGCTCATGCGCGCGTCGCTCAGGATCAGTTCCTCGATCGTTGACACGCCATCGCCCGTCAGGACCGGAGCTTCCTTATAGGTGATGGAGGTGATGCGCCCACGCGGCTCGTCAGGATGGCGGATGTAGAACAGTCCGGCCTCGACGGGATAGGTGATGAGTTCCTGAACCAGCATGTCCACATCGTCGGGAAACTGTGGCAGAACCGTTTCAAGCTGTTCACGGGACTGGACGAGCTTCACCCCCGTGCCATTGCAGCCGATATCGGGCTTGACGACGACGGGGAAGGATAGGTCCTTGCGCATCATGGCATCCAGCGCGCGATGGTTCGCACTTTTGCCGCTGCGGAAGACGGCATAGGGCGCGATGAAGGACTGCGCCGTGGCGCCCCCCATGTCGAGAATGGACGACTTGCTCTCACCACACAGGCCGCCCGTTTCAATGCGCGGATTGGCGGCCGTGGAGATGCTGAGATCGCGGTATTTGATCCCCATGACGATCCAGTACAGTACGATGGGCGTGTAGAAGATGGAACCGGGCCAGAATTCAAAAAGGGAAAGCGGGTTCTGGTCGGCTTCTGACTTGGACATTGCTGTTATTTGCTCACGGTCTGGAGACGGGCGATCAGATGCCCGACGACGACGATACACAGGACAAATCCCGCCAGTCCGGCCCAGCGCCAGCCGCCCTGATGGGCAAGAAGCCAGCCGCCGACCCGCATGGCGAGCAGGAAAAGACATGTCGTCCACACCAGCGTAGCCAGAACAGCGGTTATGGCAAAACGCAGGAACGGGGCGTGGAAAAAACCGCAGGCGGTATAAAGCGGAAGCCTTGCGCCGGGCACGAAACGGGAGATGGCGACGATGCGGATGACATTCGTGCTGAACCAGTCCTGCGTGCGTTCGCGCTTGGGCAGCGTCAGAAAGCGCCTGAGATAAGGCCAGCGCGCACCGGCTGCTCCGAGGCCGTACAGGCCAAGATCTCCGACCGCCACGCCGAAATAGAGTGCGCCCAGAGCCAGCGGAATACTGACCTCGCCCGCGCGTGCCGCGATGGCGGAGAGCACCGTGGCCACGTCTTCAAGGATGAAGGTGCCCACAATGATGGTGGCCGCCTTCAGCCATGCTGGCTGCGAGGCCATGGCGGGGCCGATGGCGATCATGAGTGGGGAGAGTCCATGAACATTCAGTCGCCGGTTTCGCACGCCAGCGCGCCAACCACAATCTTGCCGTGCCATATTTCGGCGCGAATGCTCTGCGAGAGTGCTGACAGAGTTCTGGCGAGGCTGGCGGTCCGGGCTGCGGATTGCTAGCGTGTGCCCTATCATTTCTCCCTGTAAGGGACTGGTCCTGACCGTGCTTCAAAGACGTCATCTGCTTGCTACCCTGACCTCCGTTGCCGGTTCGACCGCAGTGGGGCGTTCTTCTGCCAGAGCGCAGGCTGCCGCCCAGACACTAGCGCAGAGTTACGCCGCTTTTCTCGACAGCGTCCGGACGCAGGCTCTGGCACAGGGGATCGCGCCGTCGATCGTCTCACAGGCTCTCGCCCTGACCCGCACTCCCAATGCCTCCGTCCTCAAGTTGGACCGCCACCAACCGGAGTTCACCCTGACCTGGGCGCAATACCGCGATCGCGTCCTGCCGGAGTCGCGTTTTGCGAAGGGGCGGAGCGTCTATGCCGCCCAGCAGTCCGTAATGTCTCCCGTGAGCGCGCGCTTTGGATGCGACGACCGTGCCGTTATGGGAATCTGGGGGCTCGAGTCGGGTTTTGGTGCTCATGACGGGACATATTCCGTCATCGATGCGCTGGCGACGCTGGCCTACGACGGACGACGCTCGACATTTTTTCGCAACGAGCTCATGAAAGCGCTCCAGATCCTCAATGACGGCGATATCGCTCCTGCGGCCATGATCGGCAGTTATGCCGGAGCGATGGGGCAGGCGCAGTTCATGCCCAGCGCCTATCTGCGTTATGCGGCGGACGGAGACGGGGACGGCAAGCGCAATATCTGGACGTCCGAAGCAGACGTGTTCGCGTCCATCGCCAATTATCTCGGTAAGTCCGGCTGGCAGGTCAACGAACCCTGGGGACAGGAAGTCATCCTCACCAAGGTACTCGACAAAAACGAAACCGGTCGGACCCGCCAGCGGACATTGGGGGAATGGATGGCACTGGGTGTGCGCCGGGCAGACGGGACAGCGTTCTCGCGCCGGGACGTGAAGGGCGCTGTCGTGCAGCCCGATGGTCCGGGAATGCAGGCTTTCATGGTTTATCACAACTTCAACGTGATCCGCCGGTACAACCCGTCGGACTACTATGCGCTGGGCGTAGGGCTTCTGGGGACGGGCATTGTTTCTGCGTAATTGCGGGGCCGTTCTGGCCCTTCTGCCGGGTCTGGGCGCGTGTCACCGCGACGAACCTGCGCCTGTTGCGCATCCGCATTACGAACTGGGTGCTGCGTGGCATGGCGCACAGGGATGGTTCTATCCCAGCGAGCAGTTTGATTATCGCATGACAGGTCTGGCCACGCGCCAGAAGGCTCCTGCTTCCGGGCTGAGCGCTGACGGGGAAATCTGGTCCGCGGAAGGCATGACGGGCGCGCATCAGACGCTCCAGCTTCCGGCGATCGTCAGCGTCCGCAATCTGCTGAACGGACGCATCGTTCGCATCCGCCTGACGGATCGTGGGCCGGAGGGGCAGGGGCGCATCATTGCACTTTCCCCAAAAGCGGCCGATCTGCTGGGCACGACCGCCGATACACCCGTTGAGGTGATTGAAGACGAGATGGCCAGCCGCACACTGGCGGAAGGGCTGGGAGGAAGACCCGTCGCGCAAAGCATTTCTGCCGCACCGGCAGGCGAAGTGCGCGAAACATCGCTCAGTGATGGGTCTTCGCATGTCTATGGTAACGACTCGTCCGTGACGACAGCATCTGTAGCCGTTGGACCGCTCCCCGCGACATGGATGCAGGGCAGTCCGGGGCCATCAGGGCTGTATATCCTGATGGGAATATTTTCCGGTCATGCGGCAGCGGCAGGTGTTGCTCTGCGCTGTAACGGTACGGTTCTGCACGCCTCCGAAGGCGCGGGACTTGAGTGGCGCGTTCTTGGTGGACCCTATGCCGATATCGCACAGGCCGATGCGGCACTGGACCACACCCGCCTGTGCGGGGTAGAGGGCGCGCGGATCATTGTGGAATGACGGCCCGTTGTCTGAAGGCCGTGGAACTGGGGACGAACGTGCGGACTAGACGCTCTCTTTTCGGTGGGGTGGCAGGCATTGCGGCCTGTGCTTCTTTTGCGGGACCCCTGAAGGCGTTTGCCCGCCCGCACCACCACGCGGCTCACGCTGCGAAAGCTGCTGCGGCCCCTGCGGCAGACGCGCCGGCTGGAACGCCCGCGAACACGCCGATCGGCCCGTTCGATACCGTGGCGCGCTGGGCCTATGTCGTGGATTACGACACGGGTGCTGTCCTGCTTGACAAGGCGTCTGACGAGCGTATGGCTCCGTCTTCGCTGACGAAGATGATGACGGCCTATATCGTGTTCGGCATGCTGGCGACGGGCCGTATCCGTCTGGAACAGAGCCTGCCGGTCAGCGAGAAGGCCTGGCGTACGCAGGGCTCCAAGATGTTCGTGCCGCTGGGCCAGAGCGTTCTGGTGTCCGACCTGATCCAGGGTATGCTGATCCAGTCCGGCAATGATGCCTGCATCGTGCTCGCCGAAGGCATCGCCGGGTCCGAAGAGCGCTTCGTCGCGATGATGAACGAGGAAGCGCCGAAGCTCGGCATGATGAACTCGCACTTCCTCAACGTGACGGGCCTTCCGGCGGACGGGCACTACATGACGGCCCGCGATGTCGCGACCGTGGCCTCGCATCTGATCCGCGATTTCCCGCAGTATTACCATTACTTCGGCGAACTTGAGTTCACCTACAATCACATCCGTCAGGGCAACCGGAACGTCCTGGTGGACAAGGGCCTTGCTGACGGCCTGAAGACCGGTCATACCGATGCGGGCGGTTTTGGTCTCTGTGCCAGTTCCAAGCGCAACGGGAACCGCGTCATCGTCGTCATCAACGGCACGGCGTCGAGCAACGAGCGCGCGCATGAGGGCGAGCGTCTGATGTCTTGGGCGTTTGCGAATTTCGAGAACGCCACGCTGTTCCGTCGTGGGCAGGTCGTGGATTCCGCACCTGTGTGGATGGGCGAACGCCGTCAGGTTCCGCTGGTTGCAGGGGCCGATATCGTCATGACGCTGCCCGTCGGCTGGCAGCAGCGCTCGCATATCGCCGTGGATTATGCTTCGCCGGTGATCGCCCCGGTGACGAAGGGGCAGGTTTGTGGCGCGCTCGTGATTTCCGCTCCGAACATGGCCGATATCCGCGTCCCGCTTGAGGCTGGCGAATCGGTAGCGAAACTTGGACTGGTCGCCCGCGCCATGACGCGTCTGGGCCACGGCCCCGCGCAGTAAGGGCATGGCTGGAACAGGACTGTTCATCACACTTGAAGGCGGTGAGGGCGCGGGAAAATCCACGCAGGCCCGCCTTCTGGCCGAAGCCCTGCGCGCGGAGGGGCATAATGTCCTTCTGACGCGGGAGCCCGGTGGCACGCCGGGCGCGGAAGAAATCCGCAACCTACTGCTGTTTGGGAAAGTCGATCTGTCCTGGCGCGCAGAAATCCTGATGCACATGGCCGCGCGTTCGGACCATCTGGACAACGCCATTCTCCCGGCTCTGGAGCGTGGTGAGATCGTGGTCTGTGACCGGTTTCATGATTCGACGCTGGCTTATCAGGGCCATGGCGTCGGGCAGGGCGTGCCCGAGATTCTGGCGTTTCTGAATGGTGCGCGCAAACTCGTGAATTTCGAGCCGGATCTGACGCTCATGCTGGAACTGCCTCGGGCACAGGCGCTTGAACGTCTGAATGCCCGCGGCGGCCAGACGGATCGTTACGAAGGTCAGGCGGAAGCGTTTCACGAGCGCGTTCTGGCTGGATTTGACGCGATTGCCTCAGCTGACCCATTGCGTGTGAAACGTGTGGATGCTGGACAGACGCCGGAAGCCGTCAGTGCAGCTCTTCTACAAGCGGTGCAGAACCGCCTGATGGTTCAGGGCGTGTGAACGACCCGCGTCACACTCTGGATCTGTACGGTCACTCTGAGGCCGAAACGACGTTTCGGCAGGCTCTGGCCACCGGCAAGCTGCATCATGCCTGGTTGATCTGCGGTCCGGCAGGGATTGGCAAGGCGACGCTGGCCTTCCGTCTGGCCCGGCTGCTGTTGAATGCGGAAAATCCGGACTCGGCACCAGCGCGGCGCATCGCAGCGTCCACACACGGGGACCTGCTGGAAATCTCGCGGGCCGTGGACGAGAAAAAAGGCCGTCTGCGCGGCGAAATCACGGCAGCAGATGTGCGACCGGTGCAAACCTTCCTGCATCATACAGCGACCGAAGGCGGTTGGCGCGTGGTGATCGTGGACGGCGCGGAATATCTAAACCGGTTCGCAGCTAACGCCCTGCTCAAAATCCTGGAAGAACCGCCCCCGCGCTGCGTTCTGCTGTTGACGACGTCTTCTCCGGGTGCGCTCCTGCCTACGATCCGCAGCAGGTGCCGCATGCTCACGCTGTCTGCGCTGTCCGACGCGGATATGTGCGCTGCACTGCCCAGCATCTCTGTCGATGTGCTGGCGCGCGCGCATGGATCACCGGGTCGTGCGCTCTTTCTCTCGCACGACCGGGACGGGGCGATTGCAGCGTTTGTGGCGGAAATCCTCGGCGGACAGGTGCGTGCCTCGGCAACCATGGCCCTGAGCGAACGTATTGCAAAAGAAGCGGAAGGTTTCGCATTGCTCTGCGATTTGCTAGGCGAGGGACTGGCAGACCGTGCGCGCTCGGCAGCGCGACATGGGGATCTTGCAAAGGCCGATCTGGCG
>Ga0157363_1001893_pt1 | contig 17945 bp, 14 predicted proteins | sample AttsexASBM1_FD_111477 | JGI IMG/M metagenome (GOLD analysis project Ga0157363, IMG submission 111477) | Fungus gardens microbial communities from leaf cutter ant in Ribeirão Preto, State of São Paulo, Brazil - Atta sexdens ASBM1 | ecosystem: Host-associated > Fungi > Mycelium > Unclassified ... | reverse complement strand
TTACTTTCGTTATTCTAATAATTCTATGGATTCTAATTTATCTACTAAATATTGTAGAAATAAATATAAAAATAAATATAAAAATAAATAAATAGATAAATAGATAATCATTGTTTGGAAAATAATTTTTTGTGTATTCTTATATGTCAAATAAACATGTCAATATGTTAATAAACTTATCATTTTACAAAAGTAATATTAGATTACTTTGTTTTAAATTTTTCTAAAAAAGGGAAATATATATTTAGGTCATATTGGATACATATATGTGCGGAATGCTATTCTTTTTAATCTTTACATTTATATAAATATTAAAAAATGTTTCATATTTTTATTAACATTTAAAAATGTTTCTTTTTTTAAATATGATCAGTAATTTCTAATTTTGGACTCAGTAAAAAATTAGAAAAAATTTATTACAAAAACAATTTTTTTTAGTATTATGCATTTTGACCAAGTATACAGAAATTACTATATATTTCTTACTTTATTATCGTTGATTATTATACGATTCAAAAATTGTACTATTGCGCCAATAATAGGACTGATAATAGATAAACAATTAAATTTAAAATCTGTCGTTAATTCTGTCTGACAAATTTTAACTGTCTAAAAAGATATCTTTCGAAACTGTCTTTTATCTTGTAAAGTCATTATAGAAAATAAAGACCTATTTAATTTTTATTTTAATTTCTAATTTTAATTAATCTATTTTAATTAAAATCTAATAATATAACTTAAGCTTACGTTTAAGTAAAGATGTATATATAGATACATTTTATTTGAATAAATTTTATTTAAAGATTGTCTTGGAAATATGAGAATACTGAGAAACATTTTTACATCTCTCATTGTCAATGTCATCAAGAAAGAAAGAAATTAATTTTATAATGACATAGAAATTTTATAATGCATAGTAAATATATCTATTATATAAAAAATAATGAAAAATGGAAACAAAATTGATTAGATTTACTTTAGTATTTATCTGAGAGAATAAAGATAAATAATAAGAATTGTGAACACTCGCTTAATCCAGGTGTTCATCGTTCAACTCTAATAAGGCCACAGTCCATACAACATCAAACGATTCACTCTAATGTTGATTTACAGAGCGAGAGAGAGAGAGAGAGAGAGAGAGAGAGAGAGAGAAAATCAGAGAGAGAACTCCTAAATCTATTCTAATGATTCGACGATAACTGAAAAAATATCTGACATATAGAAAAACATAAACGACAAATTATCTCCTCTCTCTCCCATCTTGTATGAGAAATTTCTATCATTTCCTCAGCGAAGAAAAAAAATAGATGTCGCAAATTGCTCTTTTGCACGAAATGTGTATTCGTATTTTCCGTATCCAATTATATTAAGTTAGGAATCGATTCATTTCTTCAAGCGTTATACTCCTGGGAAAAAAGTGCAGACGAGTACAAAAAATTGATGAACTATGATTCTCTTTTTTCTTCGAAAATGACGAGATAAACGTCATAACATTATAACAAAATTCTAAGGTAACTTCCCGCAATTTTTCTAGACATTCTTTTTCCACCTAAAATTTCTTTTTCTTCTTATTTCTCAATGTTATGATAGTACAAGTGAACATTATTTCTCATCAAAAATAATATGTAATATTATATAAGTCGCGATATAGTATAGAGTCAATGCACAGTCAGTCATATTTTATTATATATATATTTATTTATTTATTTATAAAAAAAGCAATTGAATATCTAAAAATACTGGATATAAAGCTCCAATTATTTTATTAGAATAATTTTTGAATAATTTTATAAAAATACTCATGACATCTTTTCTGTTAATTATTTAGAAATATGGATGGAATGCCTTTTAATTGTGTGTAATGACAACTGGAATAAATATCTCGCACACTTTAAACTTCTGAAATAAAATTATGTATCAATAAATATAATATTTTAATGCAAGGAAACTGTCCGAAACCGATTCAATTCCTTGATAAACGTGTTAAATAAATTCAAGTTGTTAAAAATTCAAAAAACTTGTTTTTATATTGAATTTTTGAGTTTGAAGGGTGAAATAACACTTCAAAACTAATAAATATATTTGAATCTATAATATAATATATATACATATTATGGTGGCTATATTATAAATAATTCTAAAAAATTTTAAAGAAAAAAAAAATTTTTTCTTCGTTTCAGGAAATTTCACATCCTAATTTCATTCTAAATCCATTTCAAATATATGAAATTTTTGTCTTAAATTTGAATGAGGAATCAATTCTAAAATCTTTTAGAGAATCTTTTACTACTAGCAGGGTAGCTACTAACTTTGTTAGTATTGGGTTGTCCGGAAAGTTCGTGCCGACTAACCTATATAATTTAATAAATGTATATTAAAATTTAAATTTTCTGCGTTTCAATTTTCCTTCAACATTCGGCACGAACTTTCCGGACAACCAATAGCTACCCTGTAAGAAAACAAAATTACTGTTTATATAATACAAAATTTATTATTGTCTCTAAAAATTTTATATATATAAATTTTATATATTCATAGATATATATTATAATAATTATAATATTATATATATGTTCAACATATAATATTTAATGTATTTTAAATTTATTAGCAATATGAGAAAATAAAAAATATACACATATAATTTATATCGAGACCAGTCACGTGGTCGATTATGTGATTTACGCATGCTCTGTTCTGTGGGATGTAATTCATTCGTCCTACGATTTCCCAATATTGGCTGGCGCTAGTGTCATGACAAAGAGAGGTGGCATCTTTATCTCTTTTTAGTATATATGTATGTATAATTTGATCAAAAGTTTCATTGTTTATTCAAACATAGACAATTGAACGTAATTATTACGTCTATAGTTGTGAAGAATGTAATAATTTTCTAACCTAAAAATTCACGCAGTGACACTTGAGCGTGATACGATCGTTCGGAATCTAGTCTAGAAAAGGGAGATGAGCGATGCTGAGCTTCAGGAGGAGGAAAGAGAAGTATTACTCTCGATATACGACGGCGATCCGGCTTTTAAACAGCTGACACCCACAATATTTCAATATAAGGTGCAAGAATATTTTTTATTTTATAGCTTTTCTTTTGTAACTTTGTCAGAATTGAGCACTTTTATGAAATAATTCGTAAATTATAATATACAATACAAAGAATATTTGTATTAAATAATCTATTTTGACACAAAAGTATACTTCATAGCTTAAGTATTATTCAAAGTTTTTTCTTTGTATCTTTTCAAAGTCTCATTCAAATATATAATGTTTGTTCCATTTCAATTATATAATTATAAAAGAAGAAAAAATTAACACTCTTTTAATCATAAAATGGAATTAAAAAGTAGTTTGCTATACTGCACTACTTCATAAGTGTTTCTTATTTGCATGTCAGGCAAATTTGGAATTGAAATAAATTATTTATGTTAGTGATTTTTTATGTAGTACGGAGAAGATAATGATATGAAGTCATTTCTACTGGAAATTTCATGGGGCGCAACATATCCTACAGAGAAACCAACTATCAATATGAATACATTTTATAACAAACATATGTAAGTGCAGCCAAGCAACCATTCAACTATTTTTGCTCATTTGATTACTTTGATGAATAATTGTAGTTTGCAAGAGGTCAAGGACAAGGTGATGAATCACGTAGAGGCAGAGGCTGAGCAGTGGTTAGGTAGCGCTATGACATATACGTTATTTCAATCTGTCCAAGAACATTATGCAGACTTAGTGTGCACACAACCCGACTCAATTGCCGATATAAATTCACATACTAGCAAGCTGAAAATTACAGAAGAAAATCAACAGGTATATCCATTCTATTATATAATTTATTGTTACTAAAAATTGTTGCAAGCAAAGTGATATCTTAATACTTCTAAGGTCGAGGAAACGATAAAGAAACCGAAGAAGGAACAATTAAGTAAAGCCCAGAAGCGTAGACAGTGGAACAAAGCAGATGGCAAAGGTGAAAGACAGCGAGGATGGAATTGGGTAGATATAGTAAAACATTTATCACAGACTGGACCTAGAACGGAGGAGGAATCATAGTCCAAGACCATAATATTTTGTACAGTATGACAGGCGTGTTATATTTTTATAAATTGTTGGAAATAAAATTATTTCCTTATCTATTTTTCAAAGGTGGCTTTATTCTCATATATTATTTTTATTTTTTAATTTACTGAGTAGAAAAATTATTTTAATATTAAAGAATAATGAACAATTATAAGAATAATTGTTCTTTCCTCTCTCTCTCTCTCTCTCTCTCTCTCTCTCAACAATTTATTTCTAATATGATTTAAATAATTGTCTAATAATTATCCATTATTATCCATGGAAAGTCTCCATGCTCCAATTGTTAATAGATTTGTTTCCGTTTTCCATCCTAGAATTATTAGTAGAATTATTAATAATACTTATATTTGTACTTAATGTTAAATTACTATTTATTTAATGAAATTATTACATACCATGTATTTCTAGATTGTTAAGGAATGTTTTATACTCATTAGAGACAGTTACATCTGTAGCGCTAACACTTTGTAAAGTTATTGACATACCCCAATGTGAAACAGTATGTATCCTTTGCAGAACATATGTATTCAGCAATGGATATGATATTTCGGATGTTTCAGATTTCAATAACATATCCTGTGTGATATCACAGTATAATTACAATAAAATATGCATAAATAACAAAAAATATAAAAAAGCTTTAATTTCTTACTATTGGTATTTTTCTTGCTATACAAAGATAGAAAGCACACATGGAAGCATAAAAGTATGCTTCCAATATTTCGACAGATTGTATATCTTTTTTAAGAATTACAAATATATTCCTTTTTTCAATATCTATCATTATTATATACTTCCTGTTTTCAAAAAATTTTAATAAAAATTCCATTTCTGTGAGTGAAATTATATTTCTTTTCAAAATATTTGCGAATGATACACCAATTTTTATATCAAAATCATGTATGCCTCTGGCTAAAAATAATATCCATAAACTATTAGAACTATTAGAAATATTAGAAATTTTTTCTTATATACAGTGAAAACAAATGATCAAATAATTTTAATATCTTACTAGGATTTTTAAGTAAAAATACTGATTCTTCCTTATTTACTTTCCATGGCTCAGGAATTTGCTCGTTCATCATGTATTTTTTAACAATTATAGCCAGACGATCTTCATTGAGTGTATCTAAACATAACGCTTTAACCGCCGAATAATTTGCATAGAGATGAACTGCTACCAGGAAGAGATACAGTTCTAGTACATATCTATATGTGTATCACTTCATCATTAAAAGAATTCGTAATAACAATCAGATAAGTATATTAAATACATACTGTCCATCGTGGAATAAAGATAATATAAAGATTCCAAAGAATGATGCGATTAGATTTACACAAGTCTCTTGACTCCCATCTTTTGCAGAGACATCTGCCACATTATTTTGTATCGCCTATGATAAGAAAGTAATCTTAGTAAAAAGCTAATATATACACGAATAATTATACCTGATGATGAATCAATGCTGTTCTCGTAGCTCCACCAGCAACCCCTACAATGGACTTCATAGTGGTCGAAATACACAAAATTATAACAGAATATGAGGAGAAATATGGTACAAGTAATTCTATTCCTTTAGCTATATCATCCAAAATATCAGCAAATAGCCTCCACTTTTTACATTGTCCATCTAATTTAGTTCTATAATAAAAAAAAGCAAAATCTTGTTTAGCATTACTTAACAAAAGTACAAGTAGTTTGTTAAGCATTGCGTAACAAATATTTTTAGAGAATATCTGTTGTTGTCTATTCTTTACCCATTCCACCATGCAAACATTATACTCCCAATCATCCCAGTACCACTTTTTAAAATCCACGTTATTGCTGCTGCCAAAGGTGTAGCATTTGACTCTCCAACTCCTATCCCTTTCATTATAGAATGAGTCGTCAGCGTACCTGTTATAGTACTGGCAAAAGCCTGTAAAATGTTAATTTTTTTCTTCATGAATCACTTTGTCAATGCAAAATAAAAGAAAAATCTTATTATAATGTATTATAATAACATAATTATAGAGTATCAACCAAACATATGTCAAATATGTTTATTTGGAGATTTAAGCTAACCTGCACCGTGTCCCATATCTGATACGCCGTGTAATCAGGATGCACACTGTTCGGATATCCTTGCGGCAAAAATATCTGTTTGAAGACAGACGTAATCCGAGAATGAACGGTCTGTGATTCGGTAAGATCGAATTTTCTTTCACTTGTGCTGAAATCATCTGGACAACAGGTGTCAACTGTCAACAAATCAACGCAGAGTTAAGATGTAGCTGCTATGATATGTAGAGGATGATTATCATCAAGTAGATCACGAATACCTTACCGTTTGGTCTCAAATAAACTATCTCTTTCTCGTTCCCATAAATTTCGCGAAAAACAACGCGCATATTCGCAGAAAGAATGCCGTGTTAAAAATTCACTTCATTCACTCGCCACGTTTGTGATATGTGTGTATAATCGTCTGCTATTTTAGAAACAGGCATGTGTCTACACACAGAGTAAGAAGTAAGAGTAAGAAATTAGCCAATCACGATTATGAGAAGAATAATCGTGATTGGTCAATTTCTTACTCCATGTGTTGTAGACAACGCATTAATTAAAACTTTCTCTGAAAATTTTTCTCATAATTTTTATACGAATTGGAACATTTTTCAGAAATACTCAGAAATATTCAGAAAGTTTATATCTTCTCTCAGAATTTTTCATACAAGTGAATTCTGAAATATCTTGAAATTTCTCATCCCATAATTTTTAAAAAGTATTTTTTAATTTTTTAGATTTTGTACACATTTTATCAGAAATTATACTTACAAAAAATTTTAAAAATCTTATTTAAAAAAACGATATTTCATAATTAACATATATGAAAAAATTCTGAGAAAAGATGTAGATTTTCTGAGAAATGTTCCAATTTGTATAAAAAATGTGAGAAAGTTATAAAATTATAGAGAAATTCTGAAAAATTATATAGAAATTCTAAAAAATTATATGAAAAATTGAGAGAAAAATTTTCACCAGGGTTAGCCACTTTAATTTAGTCAACAATTAGCTCAATTGATAGAGTTGCAATATTTCTACAACTAACTAGAGTTACAATATTTCTTTTTAATTGATGAATTAAAATATAGGTAGAATTAATAAAGTTTATTAATAAAATTAATCCTATCCACATTTTAATTTATTACCACAAAAACGATACAAATAACTTGACGAGTTAATACCTTTAAAAATTCTTTGCTGCTTCTTTCTTATTGCCAAATATCAGACAAGCATCATCAATTATTCCGTTTAATTCGGCAATATACAAATCCAATCTTTCTTTGATTTTATTTATATTACTTTCTCCATTAGCAGTTATAATGGTTTTCCATCTATTATTCGAATCCATTTCGCAATCAATTTTTACACTTTGTGAGTTGTCTTCGCATTTACAAGCGCAGTTTACTTTTTTATTTTCGCAACTTAGTTTAACAATTTCTTCTTTATGATTTTGAGATTCATGTCGTAATTTGTTTTGTTGCGCTTTCGAATCATTTTTATGTATTAAAGCTCTCCACAGCCGCAACTTTTCAAGAAAATTTATTTTCACTTTGCGATTCTTCAAATCATCTTTCGATTTTTCGTCGTCATGCATATTTTGCATTTGTACGGATAATCCATTTCCATAAGTAATTCTTTCTATTTTCTTCTCATTCATCTTCTCAAATTCGTCTTTCTTTGTATTTGTATCACTTACTTTTTCTTTCATCACGTTATGAGATTCGTCGCTTATTATTATCGCACATGGCAATCTATTCACTTCAATTCGTGGTTCAACATCAAATTTATTCGCTGAAGCTTTTTTATTCTTTGCTTTTCGTTTCAGATTGTGTTTTTTCGATTTCAATTTAAAACAGTTGAGAAGAAATCGACTTACACGATTACGATATCCGATTGAAACGCATTGTACGCCTCTAGAAATTCTTTTTCTCTTAATTTTGGGTGTAAAAACATTTGCAGGACTACGAAAGCCCGTCTCGCTAACGACCTCGTTTCGATTCTCGTTAAGCTTCCTCAGCTTCTCATTTGCAACACGTGAAGTTCTCGCGTCCCCAGTGTCTCTTGCATCTCCCGGTCTCTCATCGGTTTCTTTCCTGGATTTTTCGGCGTCCGAAATGGACTTTCGATACGTTCCCGACGGTTCAGACACGCGCGATCTATTTGGCCGTTCATCATCTTCGATTGATTTATCGTCACGCGGGTAATCCTCTTTAAATACGGCCACCTCGTTCGCCGCTTTTACTTCCCGTGCACGTTTCGCGAATGATAAACGAGCGGATAAATCAGTGCCGCCTGGCGAATCGTCCCTCTTAAAATTTCTTTGCGGCTCATAGCGTGCACTCATTCGATTTTCTCCCTTTTTTGTCGAATGATTAAATTCTGCTGGTGTTAAACTGGAATATCAAAATGTTTTCATGCGTGAAGTATTAATTGGTAACAAAAATATATAAGTCGCAAGTCAATTTGCTCTTATTATTTTGAATATAAGTTTCACAGTATAGAAGATAGATTTATAATGGCATTATAACGGCAAAACCAGTGAAGAATAATTTAAGGATTAATTTTTTGACGAATTAGATTGCATTAAAGAAAAGTATATTTCATACTTATTCATGGAAAGAATGATTTTAAATTATCTAAAAAGGTAACTATAATAGCAGCAAATAAATGTAGGTGAAAATAATTAATGTTGTTTAAATTATTAATTAGTTAAGACACATAAACTGCTTACTAAAATGTTAAAACTTTTTGCAGCATTATATTATTATCAATGTTTAAGCGTTCTACGTAATTATTTTGATGATTTAACGAAAGTATTTTCAGATGTAGCTAAATTTTTAGATATTTCAGTAAAACTATTCTTTTCGTATATATCCAATATTTACAATATATTCTAAGTAATAAAAATTTATTTACAAAAAAATTGTAAAAATATCTTAATTTCTTACTAATCATACTTTGTTAAATTATTCATCATTATTCATCACAGCTGAATAAATTATGTTTTCATTTTTAAATGCGACGATTTCTTCTCGTAATCGAAAGATTCTGGTATTTAGTTGGGTTACAGCAGTGATGATATTATCAATATTAATTTCTGCGTTCTCAGATGAATAGTGATGCGAGTTAGAAGTTAGTTCGTTATTTGTATCCGCAATATGTGTATCCATCGGCTACTTTTAAACTGCTAATTATGAAAAGAAAATAAACTCTGATAATGTTTAATACTTTAGTTATTAATATAGTAATAAATAATATTTTATATGCATAATAATAATAAAGATTCATATGTAATTTTACAAAAATTTTTATTCTTAACTCAAGTAATTTTATTATCTATCAGAATTTATTTCTCTTCTAACCACTGGAAGCATAATTATTAATTAACAATGTCAATGTCGATGATGCGATTTATATAATAATGTCGCATCGATATTAAATGTCAAAATATGAACGATCTTCAGGTTGAAAATCGCGCATTTTGAGATAACTTTCAGAAAAATTAAAATGTAAGGGAAGTGTAGAGGAAAGAAAATAATAAATTCAAGATGTAATCGTTGCGTTATAAAAATCCTGAGATGGCCGAAGATAACATCGATGATATCCTGATGCGCCTCGACGAGATCGAGAAGCTGCAGACAGAACTTCGACATTTAGTACCGCGTGTTACGAGTAACTCGTCCAGACACTTGCAAAATGTATCTCACAATTCATCCGCGTCGAATCGTTTCCCATCCCTTTTCACGTTTCCCGTAATTTCGAACTTTACATCGACTCCGGAAAACGAACATGTGCAAAAGTCAACCGCGCGATTGAACCTCAACACCAAATCTTCGAGTGGCAACCGACATTCAATGATAAATCTGAAAAATACAGGAGGATCTCAGAGCAGAACAAAGGAAACAAATGTTTTCAAAAGTCTATTGAGAAGCAGCAACAACGTTGCCAACTCACACGTGAGAAATTCTTCGGACTCAACATCTGTAACGGATTCGACAATGCCGATAAGAAACCATATCGTAAATCGAATGATTAGGGATCCACAAGAAGTAATTAAAAACAGATTAAAGAGCGAAACACCGAAGACTACAGCTAGAAATAAAATGCAACGTGTAACTAGCGAGAGATCCAATGTGCAGTTATCTGGGAATGAAAATGTGAACTCAAGTGAAGGGATATATATTCTTTTAAGCTTCTATTATTATTTTTTTTTCGATTTCTTCCAACTTATTGACTAATTAATATTTAACCCTTAATGCATACAATTTTCTGGTCTTTCACTACACACGATTGGTCGTTTGTGCTCCAGATTAATTTTCATTACCTTTATAAGTATATATAAAGATTATTAAATAATTTTTAATATATATATATATATATTAGTAGCTTTAGAAAATATTTACAAGTGTTATTTAAAAAAAAAGATCGTTATATTTAGTCAAATTCAATATTTCTAAATCTAATATTTTAAAAAATAAAAAAGGAACGCGCAGAGGGGCACATGAATGATCCAAATCGTGTATATTAAGACTTAATTTTTTGTTACTTGTTAATTTTTTAGTTTTTTTTTATTCTTAGTGCTCTCTTTGATTCACAGTGCTCTCTTTGCAGATATCAGATATTCAGGTTCATGAGTCAGAAGCTACAGAATCACAGGATACACGTAAAAAAAATTGGTACTGTACAAGAACCTGCACGTTTATCGAACGATTTATGGAATGGCTGAATTACTATTTTATAAACAATAAGAGAGTGATCGTCCCATATCATCATTTGGGGAATAGAACACCCACAAGAGTGCAGATATTACATTCACCAATTAAAGAAACAGAAATTCTGTGATTACACGAATCTGAGGCGAAAATATTTGTCAATTAAAAATATTTAAAAAAATCAATTAAAGATATGAAATATATGCTGTAAAACAAAATTTTCTTAAATTCTGTGTTTTTATCCAATAATCGTAATATATAAATTTTAGAGCGATATAAATTCTATCCCAGCACGAGAATGGATTAAAATTTTTTCTATCCGAATGCGTATTTTAAATAGCGAATACTTTTTTTTGGATTTAATTGGATTCAATTAGATTCAATTGGATGCAATTGGGTTGAAAAACTTTCCTATTCAAAATTTTGAATTGAACAATATTCATAATTGTATGTTTTTGTACAGAAAAAGCTAATATTATTTTTAGATTGAAAGGCATAGAAGTATACTCCATGCAATTCTTATAAATGAATAAAAATACATTCAGAATTGAAAAGCATTCATTTTAACATTTGTGAATCAATATTTCTGAAAATCTGAATTCATTTCAATTCATTTCAATCCATTCTCGTTTGTTGGGATAATATAAATATCTCCAATTTAAAATTGAAAAATATTAATAACGTCTACTGTACAAATAAATCGTTCTATCACATTTCTAAATTAAAAAATTGAATATTATTTTATTTTCTATACGTGTCAGTTTTGAACGTATAAAAATGGATTTTAAAATTTAATTGACCAATCAATGTAAAAAAATGTAGAAATGTTTTTGCATTTAATTCATTTAATTTCATATATATTCTCAGTATCCAAAGAAATGATTATATATATAGTATTTTCGAATGATATTTTAGACAATTTTCATTAAAACTTGAAGTTCAAATTTTGAATGAGAATCTTTTGATTGATTTATGATGAAAAAAATCGCAAACCATCGATAGACAGAAGAAACATCGATAGCTGACTCAAGCCAAACTATCGACAACAATCGATAGTAATATCGATATTTATCCACCTCAACATGACGTCGAATCGGTTAGTCGAATAAAAGCTATTTAATAGTTCATAATTTTCAGGTTATCTCTACATCAAAGCAATCACATAAGTTTGTATTGTTTTGTTTTATTTTATTTATAAAACTGTTGTGTTATCGTCATATGTAAAACTGTCATCACTATTTCAGTTTGTGATTATCCAAAAAGGATGTGACCATAAATGTTTCAATTACCAAGGAATTAATGATTTTTATAACGGATGATGTTGAAGTACACATTTATGATACGATTATATTCTTTGGAATAATAATACAGATATATTTGCATTAGCAAACACAAAATGGCGCTTGTCAATATCGAAGGAATCGATCCTTGGTAAATTTATAAATTATATTTTATAACATTTATTTACATACAATCTGTTATTGTTCAAGCAATGAAATTATCTCTTTTATTTGAATTAATAGTTATTAATTATTGTAATTTAATTATATAATATACTACTTACAAAGAAATTGATTGAGACCTGACTATACATGATTAGGCTTACGGAATATGACGCATGTGAGAAACTGTTCCGTGAAATTATGGAACAGCTCACTATGCGTGATGGAGAACCAAAGACATCAAAAGTTTATGCCAGTTTGTCAGCCAATATAAGATTGCGTATGAAGCAATACACACGGGAAGTTCAGCAATTAAAATGCAAAGTGGAAGAAGCTTCTAAATTAAAAACAATGTATTCTTCTATTTATATTTATTTATATATTTTGTAGCATTAGTTTAAACTTCAAAATAATAATTCTAAAATAATGAGTTGTTTAATATATCATCTGTGTGACAGAACATTTGAGGAAGCTGAACGTCGGACGAGGCAAGTGGAACAGTTGCAAAGCAAAGACATTCAATTACAAAAATTATATGAGCCACGTACAAATGATTATATGTCGTCGCGCACTAGCTTATTAAGGGCAGGTTCATCAGCTTTCGCTGATGGAGGCACAACTTCTTGGGCTGCTGACGATGATGATGATAAGCCATTAAATGTTCAAGTATCTGTTAATGATCTTATGAGTCACCAAGAACGAGTATTGATAGGTAATAATTCTTAGAGAAGAAATTAATAAATGTATATAATTTTAATTTCCTGTAGAAATATTAGTAAATACACTGTGCATTATTCTAATTTCTCGTAGAACAAGATAAAGGCTTAGAGGAATTATGTAAAGTGATAGCTCGCCAAAAAGAAATTGGACAAACAATTAGTAATGAAGTGGATCACCAAAATGGTGAGTAGTATAAAAAAGATTATATTTAGATGATGTAATATAAAAATAACTTTTTAAAATTGTATTGTAATGTAGAAATAATTGATGATCTGGCTGATCATATGGATAGGACTGATGAATCTTTGATTAACAAGACTCAACAGGTTCGTAATATTAATTCCAAAGATCGTACATGTGGTTATTGGATAGTGATACTTATACTTTTTATTGCTATTATTATTGTTTCTTTCGTATAGTGGATATTTAATATATTACATTAATCCTATTATGAATTGTTATAACATCTAAATTACATCAGATATTTACAAATAAAATAAATAAGAATGTAATATCTATTAATGATAAGATATTAACTTTTTATCTATTTACTTATTAAGATTGTTTAATGATGATTTATGAAATTAATATTGTATAAATAATAATAAGATGTACATAAATGTGAAATAATATTTACCATTTGTTAATACTGAATATTTATTTGATATGTATCATTTAGCGTCTGTTTTTATATATTGAGATACTTTTAATTATGTAAAGTTTTACCACATTAAAATGTATTCAATTAGCACTAAGAATAGAATTAATTATCTGTAAGAGAACAAGTATTTCTACAATCTTAAAGATAAGCAAAGACGATTTGTGAGATGTTGGAAATGGGAAATAAAAGGGTTGACATAATCAGACTTGTTAAATATTTTTCATTTTTCTTTTTTTTTGTCTCTTTTTATATCATAAATATCTATCCTGAATCTGATTCTATGCGAATTTTCTCGGCGCCATAGGGATACAAAGAAAAAGATCGCTATTGTTTCTGCGCTTAATTCATTTAAATAAAACATACCAAAGAAGTCTAGACTGCTTTTGCCAGATACATCCGCTTTCTTAGTTTCGCCAGCATTTGTAATGGATGTCTTGAACGTATGTTGTTTAATACGTTCTGCTGGAACAATTGACTGATGAAAGGAATGCCTGGACTCTTTCTTTTTACAATCCGACGCAAATTATTTGGATTACTATTGTTGTCTGTAGGAGACATGCTATCAGATTGAAATACATATGTACAATTGGCGCAATAGTTTCCCAGCGGATATATCGCATAAATTTACAATATCGTCCGATTTCCTTTGTTTCGCAAACTGGATTTATTTTTAGTATAGCTGCTAATCGCCGAGAGCATGTCGCTCTTTCATAACATACAGTGAGATCTCGTTACAACGCCCCGCGTCGAATCTCTGAGTTAATATTGTTGTACTGCAAATTTTCTTACATCGAAATGCTCGCATATTGGAACATCTTGCCATTGAGTTCAATCTCTGTTCTATATCTCTGGTTACAACAGAATTTCGTTGCGCTAGCTAGCTATTACTAGAATTGATTTTTTCTTCAACACAGAAATCGCTACAAATGTCACATCAATTATCCAGATTTTCGTACTGAAAATGACTTCTTGATCATGTAAGAACAGTTCTACAGATACCTGTCTACATTAACAGCCGATCAAACATTTATGCAACAGGGGATCATTTCCCTAAATATTAATCAAAGTTAACTGATATTCAAACCAATGCTCTGCCTCTTTTCGAAGACAGAGGAAAAGAGAGAAAGAGCGAAAGAGACAGCCGATCAATTAGATCTCAGTTAACTTTAATTAACTTTTGGCGATAGCTGCTTACACGACAGCGCAAAGCAAACACAATTAAAAATTTTTTTTCCCAAAAGCATCAGTCGAAAACATTCAGAATTTCACGGCGAGGAATACGGACATCTCTTCCGTTTACAGGTAGCTGCGTAAATGTAGAATAGATTGCACATCAATAACGTAGCATACACAGTGTTAATTGTATGGTTCCGTAGCGAGACCAAAGTGGCTTGTGCGATGATTCCCTTAGTTAAGATCAACATCTCTTACCTCAAATGAATTCTGATATCCTACTCTCCCTCTTTCTCTTTCTGATAATATATATATCTGTATATATATTAGAATATTTTTTTTCATTATGTCAAATGGGTCCCGTTAGCCGCTAATCACTTCACATTTATCGCCACTGGCCCGAGTTAAATGCGTCGATTCGTGTTCTCAATAACGTGCTCATTAACGAGGACGACGACGACGACGACGACGACAACTTTATTTAGCTAAACATCGAAGAACATCGAACTGTTTATGCGTGTTCAAATCCCTGCAGTCAGTCTGAATCTAATTGACAATTGTGTACACCAAAGGTATGTGTCTCCTTGTGCTGCTTGCTTGAGTTTTTGTCTCTCTTCTTCTCTTCAAATCTCTCTCTTTTTTTTACATTCAGTTCGCTAATATCGACTACGTATGTATGCGCAGGTACATATTATAACAGTACCGAGCGTACGATTTTTAGCGTGAATTCTCGCTAACTCTCATTTATGGATTTTTATATACATAGACTACATGTACTCAATTATGGATTTGGAGCAATATATGTAGAGTGTTCCATCATTCTTGCAATTCCAACTTATTAATATTCACACAACCTTCCTTTGTCTCTTTTTAACTAACGTCTATTTATATGGAAATATCTCATTTTTTAAAAGAAAATATAAGTATAAATAATATTTTTATGATAAAAATATCATGAATTTGATTTATTAATTACATTTTTTATAGTATTAAGACTGTATTTCGTTATTCACTGAAAATACTGAAAATCTATAATATAGTAATTATAGATTTTCAGTACTCGTAGTGAATAATGGAATGCATCCCAAATATCCAGCATTATATAATTTTTCCCTTGGGAAATAAAATTTTCACTTTTCACGTTTCCGCCATAAGGAAAAATTATATGATTGATACTTTATAAATTAAAATATATATCCAGACTAAAAGATTTTTATCATCTGTTTGTACATGTCCCAGCAAACGAGAATGGATTGAAATTTTTTTCTATCTGAATACGTGTTTTAAATAGCAAATACTTTTTTTTAGATTTAATTGGATTCAATTGGATTCAATTAGATGCAATTGGATTGAAAAACTGCTTTCCTATTCAAAATTTTGAATTGAATAGTATTCACAATGCATAGAAAAAGCTAATATTATTTTTGAAAGAAATAGAGATATGCTCTATACAATTCCTATAAATGAATAAAAATTTAGAATTGGAAAAACATTCATTTTAACATTCGTGAATCAATATTTCTGAAAATCTGAATTCGTTTCAATTTATTTCAATTTATTCTCGTTTGCGCGATCCAAAGAATTTTTTAATGTATATTTTCGCAACAAAATCATTCATTAATCATTTTCACGAAAAAAATCGATTTTTCATTCAGAGAATTGATTGTTAAGAATTGACACGAGTGAAATGGAATACTCTGCATATCCCTGCATATTCTTAATCTTCAGACTTAATCTTAAAACAACCATTAACGTTCTGCGATTTGAATATAGAGAAGCACGTGTTCAGTATTAGAATGTGTAATAATTTTTCATTTTACTTCCAAGTGAAACATTGGTTGTGTTCCAACTCCAAAATATTTATAACGCTTATCGTAAAAAGTTCATTGTAAACACATCCGTAAACTGGATGTGTACAGTGGATGATGGCATTTCTCTCAGGTTCTTAAGTTCGTCACGCTGTTAATGTAAGAGCTGTATCTTCTGTTATCGAAAAATATACAATGTGCCGAAAATTGCATAATCATGATAGTTAATTTAACGATTTCTTGAAATAGTTTCACAGGAAGTGTCTTGCGCAGGACGAAATGTCCATACATATATACAACAGGAAATCGTTCGTTACAGCAGGGATATTTTTTTTCTAGTCCCATTTCTTACGTTCAGTGGCGGATTGGAACATTTCGAGGCTCTCAAAACGTTGTTCTAAACAAATGAATTAAAAAATTATCCAACATGTTATATGTATAATCAACGTATTATTTAAAAATGTATGTTATTACTACAGGAACAATTTAAATATCTAATATTTAAATATGTATATGTATCACGAATATTAGTCTATCAATTGTATAATTAATTTCAATTATTATTTATGTAAAACTGTGAAACATTTATTATTTATTACATCTAATGAGTAATCCGCCACTGGATACATTTTAGTTTACTTCTACAGAGGCAGTACCGCGTGTTTTTTCCGCTTTAAAATATTCTAGATAATCTGTATCTGCCATGTACTCCTACATTCGATACAGAACGATACGCTTTGTGGAAGAAGAAAAACAAATCTCACTCAGATGATAGCGAGGAGCGCCATTCGCATTAACATACGGCGATGTACGATACTGATGTGTGTGTGTGTGTGTGTGTGGGGGGGGGGGGGCGCGCGCGCAAGAAGACTGGCATACTATTACGCATAGAGATGTAACTATTAATTAGCAAACATTATCCGTAATACCTCTCTAAGCGTAAATTAATAATCTTATAGATATCTTTATATTGCAAAACCTTCACGATACGATGCTAAAACATAATATAAATTTATCGAACTCATCTTCGAGGTGTTGGCCAATCGAAAGATCGCACATACATTATATAATGAATAGTAAGTGAAAATTGACTAAGAAATGTTCAACGCAATTAAGCAAAGACTATATTCGGTCAAAGCAGGTCTTAGTGCTTATAAATGATATTTTTGTGTGAATTTTACCATTTTTAGTTCAATTTGTTTAATCATTAGATGCCTAAATCTGACCCTCTTCGTTTAATTGTATTGTTATAATGTTCTTATATATGTGAATAATTATTAAACGACA
>Ga0157363_1001891_pt1 | contig 17958 bp, 5 predicted proteins | sample AttsexASBM1_FD_111477 | JGI IMG/M metagenome (GOLD analysis project Ga0157363, IMG submission 111477) | Fungus gardens microbial communities from leaf cutter ant in Ribeirão Preto, State of São Paulo, Brazil - Atta sexdens ASBM1 | ecosystem: Host-associated > Fungi > Mycelium > Unclassified ... | reverse complement strand
TTGAATTTTTAAATAGTTTTATGTTATTATATATTTTATTTAATTTTTATAGCACGGGAAAGTCACTTTAGTGGCGCTGAAATAATATCATACTTTGAGACAAGAAATAATGAATTATAACAATTCATCAAGAAAATGCTGTAAGACTTTAAAAATAGACTGCCCTCTAAAGGTTAAATATTATGAGGAGACGTACACACATAATTGGACTATACATACTGCATATAATTTCAAAATTAAATTTAATAGTGTGTTCATTCCGTCTTTTTTTTTAGTTAATAGTTAGATTATTTCTATTTATAAAAGTTTAGATTACAAATATTTTGTTATTAAAAGTATGAAATGTATAATTAAGTTAATAATTATTTGTACGACATTTTATAAAAAAGTCGATTATAAATATTTTATTGTTAAAAGTGTGAAATATACAAAACTTGCGTCATATTAATTAAGAGTGACCTATTTCCTTGTACATAAAATTTATCAAAAGCAATACTGTATCATTCAATAGCGATAATATTCTAACAGTTAATAAACTAAAATATCTAGATTTAAATTGCAAAAAAATCAACGGAGTCGCTCCTCATTTCTCGCGTACAACAAGAAAAAAAATTTGAAAGTTTTTCGTCTTCGGGGCGTTCATCAACTCTTCCATTCACTTTTCTACGTTATCGTATAATTTGCGTAAGAAACAACCTGCAGGCCGCATTCGCTACGGTATCCTAAGCGTGCATTAACCGTCAAGCGCAAGATTAATCCGGAAATACTGCAGCAGCACGGCGATTTACGTATTTATACGCCTCCGGGAGAAGTATCCGGCATGAGGCATGCACCTTGCAACCGACAACTCGTAGCGATGAATTATCGCCGGACGACGCGAAGAATCGCGTGAGTCATTCGAGTAACGCCGATCGGCAATAAGTTATAATACATACGTGTATCGCGGTAAGGCGAATGGTAAGGTGGATTCCCGGCGAATAGATTGGAGTTATTCGGATTCCGGAAGATCTGCGAGGGTATAATAGCTTGATCATAACCACATGCGTCGAATATGCGTGGTAGACGCGCGATTCCACGGTCTGTATGGTTGATGTAGAAAGGTAGTATTGCAGCTCCCGTCATTTATGATCTCTTAAATTAGTAGTCGATTCGATTGGCACGTGTTTACATCGCATCAGTTCTCCAATCACGTTGTAAAGTCTTCGGCTCCATGCGTTGAACTGTATTACGACCGTTCATTTAATATCAGAGGAATCATTGACGCAGATAAAAATTTACATGTTATAAGTACGATAAATTAGTTAAAGCGCACGTCGCGAGCAGAATTACAGTATCGCTAGCGAATTTATTAACATATCCCTGTCTGCCATATCATCGAAGATGCTCGTTAGAGATCTAACGGCGTTATTTTACCGAAGGATAACCCTTGAATAACCCTTGCGATGGATAACATACGCGATATTAATTGCGAGATTAATTGCTCTCTCAGACATGCAGATACATCAGTAGAGAGAGTTGGATTAGATAGTTTGTAGAGGTTATAAAATCTTTTGCAAGATGCAACGATTTGCGGAAGTCCATGTCATATTTGTAATGAGAATATAAATCCTTATATATTATTATTGTTTTTATTTTATGTATTATATTATTATGTATTATATTATTATATTAATTATGTATTTTTTATTTTTTACATTTAATTTATTTCGAGAATTCTCGATTAGAATTTAAATTTTATTAATTATCACGCAATTTTAAAAATAAAATAGTTTTATAGAAATAGTTTTATAAAATAATTTTATAGAAATAAGTAATAAATTTTCATATCACAAAATTCTTCAAATACCTCTTTTTTTACAAAAAAAAATGCTAAATTCTCTTTTTATAAGATATGGAATAATTGTACGTTATTAAATTGTACTCTCTAAATCTAAATTAGTGGATAATCACTGATATCAGTGCCAAGTATGCCTGGTAATCAGTGAATGAAATGTGAGATTCCCTAACCTAATCTTTATGGTGTGATCTAACTAACCTTGTTTTAGTGCTTAAATTCACATAATATAGTATTGGAAGATTGAAATTAACGTGCAAATATCAGTATTTTAGTTATCTTATGCTCAAACATTCTTACTTTTTTAGTTGAACTTCACTGATTATCAATGCAAAGTATGTTACTTGGTAATTAGTGATTATCCACTGATTCAGACTTAGAGAATACGTTAAATTATTGTACGTTACATTGCAAATCATGTAATATTTTCGCATATTAGAAGAAAGACAAAACTTGAGCAGTACTTAGTTGTTATTTACTGATTTACATTATAATCTCGTGACAATATTAAATAAATAAATAATAATCATTGCAACAATCTTCTTTTTCCTGTTTCTCTCTGCAATATATTTTCCTTATTGAAATATTTCTCACGATCGGACCGTATTGAAAATAAAATAAATCGAAATATTGAATAGCAAGAAAGAAGACGTAACAAGAATAACTTTTATCTAACATAAAAATGTCTCGCAATATAAACATTATTACAGAACGAGAAATGGTGTTCATAAAACTTTCTCAGGTTGCTTTCTGAGAAATTGTAACGCATTCTTCGAGATTATGATGCAAAGTCGTAAAGAACGAGCTCGTACTGACAAGTAGCGTAAAAGCCTATATGTTATCTTCCAGATATAATACTCGGTAATCTTGTACTCACAAAATTTATGACTTCTCTACGGTACGCTGCCGGAACATCACAATACTCACCTGAAAGCAGAAAAGAAAATTTCATTTAGTATATAGGCATACCTAAATTAGTGGACTGACAATGTTCACGATAGAATATTATATCCTTAATATCATATGTACTTGTCTCGAAGCAATTGCAGCATTGCTTAAAATAACATTTGTTACCCAAAATACTATTCATTTAATGTCATCATCGTAAAAATATAGAAACAAAATAAATAACAAAATATTTACTACCATTATTTATCATGAAAAATATATGTTTTGTCTCAAAAACAATGTGTTATTTGTTCTATGAGACCTGAAATTTCGTTTCAACTTTGACAAGTTTATAAAATAGTTTGTTAGAAGACTAGTTAATTGTGAGAAAAAAATACCATGAAATCAGATTTACTATTTTATATCATAAAACAATGCTCTATTCATAATTCTATAAACTCATCAAATTTCAGATCTTAAGTAACAGGAAAAATATATATTTCACGATAAACAGTAATAATTATAATTATAAAATATATTTTGTCATTAAAAATGCTTCGTGTAAAAATAATCAATTACTAAAAAATCGCTTTTGATCGAAAGAGAAACAAATCATCTACAACAAATTTCCATTTCCAGAAAAGAGAAGCTTGTTTTCGGCGAATAATATCATTTTTTCCGGCACATATTAAAAATATACGCATATTTATTTCAGAAGATATCTGCAAAGATGAACGGAGGTTGAATAATCGATATCCGTGTGACACACGATCGACGTTACAATGGCGACTGGATCGATTTGTGCTCGAAAAGATGTGCAAAATGAGCTTTCGCATCCGCCTTTAGAACTTTTCCATTTAATATGTTATCTCCTGACTTCCAAAATCATGAGAAGTACGGATAGAAGGTTTTTCCCCGCCGTCGGAAAATCAGTTCTCGCGTTTAAGGAAAATGGGGCGACGAAAAACATGAACAGAATTGAAAATTTATGAACTAATGGAAGTTTTATTGAGATTATCGACATCCGAAAAAATCCATAACTTATATTCATAACCAGGAAAACTAGAATTTTAAATTATATTCAAAGTAGATTTTGCAAAAGAAAAATATTTTTAATTGAATGTGCAATTGAATAATGGCTAGAGTAAAAAAATTTAACATAATTTAAGTCGCCATTATATCGTTATTATATAGTCGTTCAATATATCGTTATTTCATACTAAAATAATGATTTAATATAGTGTCAAATTTAATCATTGTGTTAATATAAAACAATGATATAAAATATATTGAGTAGGAGCAGCACGATTTAAATTAGGTTAAATTTGACACTAGATTTAACAGTGTATAAACATGTGCATGTACTTTGTTAAATGTTGAGAAACTGATTAGAAAAGAGAACACAATATAAATAATAATTGTATAATTAATACATTAATAATTGTAAAAAATAATTTTAAAATGTTAATCGAAATAAAGAAAAAAAAATGGAGCATATCAATTGCAATAAGAAACATTGATAATTAAAACGAAAATAATTTAATACAAATAATATAAGGATATTATATTCTATAAATAATATAAATAATAATATATTAGTTAAAATAAATATGTATATAAAATAAATATGTAAATAAAATAAATATGTAATGAAGTTGAATATCACTTTGTGACAATTAGTAATATTTTATCTAAAAGATAGGTCCTTATATGGCAACTAATTTCTTCATTAGCTTTTCCCGCAGCATTAACGACTTCTGATCTAAATGTATACGCAAGAAATAAAAAAAATAAGGGGGAGGGATGAAATGTTTTGCATCGCGCAATACCATTGTCGGATCTCAACAGATAGCCGGAAACATGCAACGAAGCGAAACTTCCGGCGAAACCGACACCCATGTGACATACGCGGTGTGCGCAACAAAACCGCACAAGAACTCATCGCGGTCGATACGCGTTTGCGACGAGGATACTATTAAGCGGTGAAGTAACACGCAGCAGAAATACGACGCAATCATGCAAAATTGCTTCGCGAGCTAATGTTAATACATTTATGCAAACTACTGGCGAGTATGAAACAATTTGTCAGTGCTTTAACGAGCATCCCTTGTTATTTTTATTCTTGATAATTTTAGCAATGATTTAATGGCTTTACTACCGCGATATATTATTCGTCTCACGAAATACTAATATCAACAAAAAGGCACAAAAATGGTAGACCTTCCTCACGATCCCCATCAAATACAATGCGCAACAAAATAAATTTTCCTCGCTTTATTTTGTAATTTCTTCTATCATTCACACACTTATATAATACTTACGCAAGAAAAGCTTTTATAAGCAGAGAAATACGTTCTTTCTCGGCCAAAATGGAAACGACCCTGTCAGTCGTAACGATGGAATGTGTGAATAGCGGAATCGAAACTTTGAAAGGGCGCGGAAATGGGGAAACGCGTTGCGTAAGTTAATCGCCGTCATTCCCATCAATTTACTTGACTACACCTGGTACAAGAGAGCAGGAGACAAAAAGATGCGAGAGGAAGGGAGACTTACATCGCAGTCGTAAAACAACAATCGTGCATTACAATTATTCAACAGGGAATTCAAAAACGATGTGACACGATCTGGCAGTAAGCCAAGGCCACATTGTCACTGTGACATCCGCAGGTACGAGGATAGAAACGAAATTGTCGAAATTCCGTCAAATATATTAAAAAAAGAATCGCGATACAGAGTATAAATCGTAAAACAAATGATCGAAGTTAATTAATATGGTAAAATTCCCTTTTCCAAAAAAACTGATTTACTCACTTACATTTAATTCTTTAATCTTCGTGCAAGAAATGGTTACGCTGCTTTACGTTGAATTCTCCGTAATTTAAAATTTTGAAAACATATATTGTGTGGATACAGAGGTGGCTCGCGAAATTAAATGAGAATAAGCAGGTTTCTGAATCGCATTGTAATGATTTAGCGAGATTAATTGTTTCTTCTCGAGAAATATGTGATCGTTTTAATTTCACCGTCTTATATCTACCTACGAATATGAATATATATTTATTCATTGAACTAACAGCTCGACAGGAACGTTGATTACATAAATTACGCAATTTCACTGTAAATTTGAGAATTTACGCACGCAATTCTAAAAATTAATGTCTCTCTGCTTCAAGAGTTTATAATTAACACAACTATTAAACTCTCTCTCTCTCTCTCTCTCTCTCTCTCTCTCTCTCTCTCTCTCTTTCCTCCCTTTCCCAATTCAATTATAATTTCATTAACATGTAATACAGATTGGACTTAAACGAAAAACAGATCGCCCAACAATGCTGCAACATTCTCAATAGCAACAATGCATTAAGCATGCGATCGAATGATATTATGGACGATCAGTCATCATTATTTTACAAACTAATGAAAAGTTACATAGATTGACTAGAACTTGATTTCCGTTTCGATCCAATGCTATATGAATATTCCACACGTTACAAATTATTTGACAAGCTCAACACGATTTCCTGTGTAGGCTTTATGCCACTCGAGAATCGAATATCACAAAAAGCAACAACTCGAGTGATCGCGTTAACGAGATACACGCAAGAGTTAATGCGTAAAATGCCCACTGAATAATTCATACGAGGGCGTGGATGGTATCTCTTTTTTGGGATTTTTTTATCATCTAAAAACGGCACTATCGATCTTCACATGATCATTTTCAACAGTTCGTTAGAAATTAATATAGCAAATGTATCGTTCTATTTGACGCTGGAATTGTCAGATCCATTCAGCTCTTTTTTCAACTTCATATTAACTGTATGTGTGCTAATGCTTTTTTCAATTCATCAAAATTGATGCTCGCTGAAACTCTGCCTGCGAATTACATGCAAAATTGCATCGATTTGTATAAAATACGATTCTTGAACTATCACAGAATTCTCCAGACTAACTAATAAATAATATTAACGAATAAAGATGAGGAATTTCAAGTATGTTGTAGCAAATTCAGATGAACGCACTAGTGCGCACTGGTGTATATTAAAATCGTTGTACACTAATTTAATATGTATAAAAGCGAAATGTAAATATTTCGAATTATAAAATACATATTTTACTTAATAGTATAATAAAAAGATTAAAATATTAAGAATTTCATGATTTATACTTGTTTCTATCATCCTAGATTAATTTTAACGATTTAACTTACTTTTCATTTTTTTATAGTTTCTGAGAATTACAGCAAGATAAAGAGTGAATTAAAATAAGTTAATCTATATTGGTAGAAATGGACATTCGTTTTAATCCGTTTTTATATTTATATTATCTGCATATCTTTATGTAAATTTATGTACGGCTTTAATAAGGTGCACCAGTGCGCACTGAGTATATCTAATAAAATTTGCCATTATTTAATTTAATAGAAGTAACTTCAAATGTAAAGATATTTAATTTTATAACTACAGATTGTTATCGCAATACATATTATATTCACAACTGAGTGTAAATTAAATAGACATGCTTAGAATTGTGTAAATTTCATCATGCCAGAGACTGGATAATATCTCAAACACGCTCGATTATGTTCTTCAAGATAACAATGCGATCTCAGCTCGCATCGCGCATCGGTCGCGCGAAAATTCTCACGAAGCCAGTGACCTCTCGACCTACCTCGATGACGACATTGTGAACGCCCTTTCGCCCTTCCTCTCTCCGTCTTCCATTTATGCTACTGGTTTCGCTCTTATCACGCCGCTTACTTTCCTTCGCGGTTAAATAGAACGGCCTCCGAACGATAACCGGCGACATGAGAATATTGTCCTTATTCACTAGAGAATGCGCGTCTCTTTACATTCGCGTCTATAAATCAGTCTTCGATTTTCTGCACGATATTCAGAGATGACCCAGTATTCAAAAATCAAACGATTAAAGACAAGATATCGATTTGATCAAAATAACTCTCTAAGATTTCTAAGGCTTGATTTGTATGACACTTTTTAAGCAGCTAGCAAACTAGAAAACTAGCACACAGCTAAAAAATATATAACTCTGTAAATCATTTTTAGCTATTAATTTTCTTAAAAAAATTTATAAAAATGTTTTTTTAGTTGCTAGTTTTTTAATTCGTTAAAAGAATAGCAAAATATAATTTTATGAATTATATTTTTCAACAATTAATTTCTATTTTACAAAAAGACTTAGCACACTAATTATTAAGAAAAAAAGCATCAGTGTAAATCAGACTTATGTTTGGAATAATATAGAAATATAGTGAAATAGAAACTTCTGTAGAGAAGATTTACGAAATAGTGCTCTCAATTGCAAGAAAGACATCTCGAAAAGAAGAGATATTTAATAACAACGTTTGCTTGAAGACTGAAATTTATGATGTCATTAAGTTTCAGTCCTTTTCATCCTATACAGAGTGATACGAAATCGCTTGAACGCTATCGCTTTTGTTCACTGCCTCCTACGATGTTAACAGAGGCGCATGTCTGATATAGTATAGAGATATCATTGCAATTTTCACGCGAAGCTATTTATGGACTTTCCCTAAAAGCTCTCTAAAGTTTTAATCTCTGCGCGAAACGTTAACGGAATATCTCTTCTTTTTCATCTTTTTCATATAATTATCATATCATTAAAAATATAATTTCTTTACAAAAGTTGTATTTTATCATATTTTTATATCAATCTCGGATATTTTTTGTGATATATTAACATTGTAAAAATTCGCAGCTCTCTGATTCGATGTCGTAAAGCGGAAATGGTTTTAAGAGTACCGTTATTTCACTTCGTTCTTTCCCAGGTTTCAAAAAAAAAAAGGAATAAATGGAGGAAGAACGAAGGATTGCCGTCACTTTCGAGCAATGCAAGACTTTTTCCACGCGGGTATATATATGGCCACAAATTAGAAGTCATTGGAAAGGACCGCTCGACATGTGCCGCGAATGCCGGTCCCCGCCTTCCATTCGGTTCTCACGATCGGCAATGGGTCGCATTCACCGATCAAACCTGTAGTCTGTAGAGTTGAAATTGCCTCTTGGCGAGAAAAGTAAGAACGGTAAGAAAAATTTAGTAATATGTGCATTCAATGGTTGCGGAATTTTAGCAGAAAAAGCAGCTTTGCAACTATTGTAAAATTCTTTAATACGATTGGTCTTGGCCTTAACGCTTTACTGAATCTAAATGTATAAACTAAATGCAGCCAAAGACAATTTGGATTTCTGAATATATATGAAATTTCAAGCAAATAATGATTTTCCGATTGTAGCTGTATTTATATAGGTAAGTATAATAATATTTCAAATCTGTTTAATGACAAACAAAAAGTCAAGTTACTATTGTAACTTCATTGTAAAAAAACTTTTACGATTATTTTTATTTTTTCGATACCGTGCAAAATACCTATAAATATTAATTAACACTTACTCGTGTTGGAAAAAAATAAACACAAAGATACAAAATCAATTAATAAAATAAGAAATAATAAAATATATATGATACAATTATCTACAATAATTGTTGTATACATGCATATAAATAAATTATTATCACGAAAAGTTCGAATTGAAAAACATGATCGCTATATGATATGCGATGAAGACCAATTCAATTCAAGTACACAAACGGGAAATTTTCACTCCCTTAAGCCGGACATTGAACTTCTTTTACAAATATTTTTGCTGAAAATCATTTCACGGGTCACTGATCATACGGTAGTTTCTTCACGAACACGCGATAACGAGCGAAACTGGCGATTATGGAGCCAGGAGGAGTTAGGCATCTCAAGTAGGCGGGCAGCCGAATACAACACACGGGCGTATAACGATGTGGGGCTAACTATTGCATATTCGAGAGCGGGTATATTCGGTTGTGCCGCTCAAGCAAGCGTTTATGCGTTGCCGCGCTAGTCCCATCGGAGAGATTACCGGCTGTGAGAGCATCTCTCCGTCGAGATTCGATTAACCACGGCAGCTCAAGCCGCGTGTGCCAAGAGCGACCTGTAGGGATTAGGATCGCGATTGGTTACTGGGAATCTGACCGACCGGTTCTTCGAAATCTGCTCCGCAAGCTGATTGCATCTCCTAGAGTCTCCAAATCTTCATTGTCACGCTTTACATCTTAATCTTACCATAATCTTCACCGAATATCCTTCCGGTCATATTGTAGATTTTATAAATTGAGCCAGTTTTTCTCTTCTAACAATTGGAGAGAAAAACACATACTTTCCAAAAATTTTCATCCAATCCTTAACTAAATTTCCTGACAATCGAGTTTCAAATTACATTTCAGATGTAATTTTCGAGAATTATAAATCTTTAAACTTATCGTATTCTCAAACGACTGTATAATTATACATATTTAAAAAAAATAAGAAGAAACAATGCAAAAGTTTTATTTTGTAAAAATTAAATAAATATGTTTATAAGAAATTAAAAAATTTAGTTTCACAATGCTGATTGTTCAGGATATTCTTCGTACTAATGCAAAATGCATTTAAAGGTTAAATGTTCGGAGCACGTATTGTTCGCGAGAATACAAATGTAAGACGCAACTCCGTACGTAATCGCGTTCAAGGAAGTTGAAATTGCAATTGTATAAACTTAAACAAGTCCTCGATGACGTTAGCGACTACGTGTGTCTTCGATCGAATCGCCTGTACGGAAGAAGAGCGAGAGAATAAAAGAGAGACCATTACCCGTTCAAGGAAACATTTGGTGATTGTCACTTTTGGTTAACCGGAAACGTGAGAACATCCTCCGAATGTTAAAATGAGATATCTATTCGTCTACGACCTTCCGCATTAATGAACCGCCACATTTTCGCAGCTCCACGATACGAAATCTCTCGTCGAGGCGCTCATGTGACGATTTAAATTCCGATCGTGTGACGTCCGTGTCGTAAGGATTCCGATGTCTTGAGAGAGACTTGTAAAAAATATCTTACGATCGAGTTTTTGTAATGTCTATGACTTCATCTCTATGAATATCAATTTTCTGTTAACGAATTATATAAACCAGATAAATTTTCTGTAATCCCTTACCGTTGAAAATAACTGAACCATGATAATCATATTCTCTCTCCATATATTGCTACATTTTGTATATATTATTATATTATCGCAATATTGTTAAAAACCTTTTAGATACATAATTTCATCAACTTGAAATTTTCATAGCGTATTAAAACATATTAAAGCGTATTGTTAATATGCATTATAATGAAATTATATTTCGATATTCGTGAAATCACTGCCCGACTTCCTGATTTTTTAATTTAAATAATTTGCGTATATAATAACTCTCTGTTTTATAGTTATATTATGTAGCAAATGATAGGAATGTTCTTTCTCTGGGTGCGTGGCCCAAATGATAAAGCCGACCCAAGGACTCGGGAAACGTGGAGGCCATTTCCGGCGATAAATTTGCGTCTGACTGTGCGTAGAACCGATGTGTCGGTTTATTACTTTTAACGATCGTCGTTTGTTGCGAAAAAGAAACTCACGAGGGGTAAATCTCGGACGTATCGAACGCGCTTATCTACAGGAGTGGTGCTAGATAAAGAATAACGATGAGAATTAAATCGACACTTCTGTCGATATATCGGCCATCTGGTGTAGCGCGTCGCATTGGATGAACGCGACACGCGTTTTCTGTTTGGAATCGAGAGAGAGAAAGAAAGAAAGAGAGAGGGGGGGGGTGTTAAATTTCTACATCCACATTGCTTTATTTAAATGTGTAATGTTTTAATCCAAAGTCGTCCTCGTTACCTATCTCGTTGCCGGAATATTTTGCAAGCAAAAAGATAAAGTAATATTAATATAATAATATTTTATCTTTTTCTGTTTGGAATTGAAAGAGAGAGAGAGAGAGAGAGAGAGAGAGAGAGAGAGAGAGAGAGAGCTATGAATTATTGACGTCAGAACATTTAAAAATAGTTCCTTGCTTAATTAATGAGTTTAATATTATACTTAACATCATAATAATTTTATTATGCATAATTATTATTTTAAAAATTGTATTGAGTAAAACAAAATATAATAAATACATGTATATTTTGTTTAAAAAAGTATAGAAATATAACTCTTACACTAAAAAAAAAGTTTTAATTATACAGACAAGAGGTACAAACAAAATGATCATATTAATTAGAATTCTATTGTAATTGAATTTCTGATTATCAATTTGAATGTTTAATAGATTTAATTATAAATGTCTGATTTGTACTTTCACGGTTTAATCTATTTATCTATACTTTTCGATTATGCAACCAGACTTTTTCCAATGAAAACTTCAGACATCAACAGAATTACATAATTTCAAAAATTATTATCGAAGTGTTTAATGGAAGAAGTTAAAAGATTAAATTAAAAATTTATATAGTCATTTTGCGTGGGAAGAATCCACATCGTGCAATATAATATAGAGAGTGAAAGGCCCGTGGAACACCCTGTATATATTATACGCTGTATAATAAGAGGTTGACCCGTTCACTGTTAGTATGACGCGATGACGTGTTCGCAGATTTTCCGTGTGTGTTAGTGAAACGAGAATTCCACACGTAATTGTCCGTAACCTCGAGTTACAACCGCAGGATAGTTTAAAATTTTCATTCGTGGTGATGCGAGTGTTTCTGACATTCGTAGACATTTTTTCAAATCGCGTTTCTCTTCGCATTTTGCTCTCAAATAACATTTACACAGGGATTGAGCTACTATCGATTCTCACTCTCGTCAAAATCGCTTCAATGAATTGTTGAAACGAAAGGACGCGTTCTACTACGCAATAATACAGATAGAAAATAAGAGTAATGAAATATGTATGTATTTGGTAAATAATTTACAACGAATAACCGTTTACACGATAAACATCGGTATTTGCAAGGATTTGGAAATTTTAAATTTCTATCACACGTTTAATTCTATAATAAATTTTGCTGATTACGAGACATTGTTTTATCTTAATAATAATATTAAAATAACTTATTCAAGAAAGAAAAATTATTTCACATAAAGTAAAAATAAAAAAATTAAATTTCATTTCTTAAATAAGTGTTCTCTTCTGAAAAATATTTTATATACTGATAAATTTAACATTTTCTGTAATTATACGAGAAATATATATAAAATTTTCGATAATGTCTAAGCGAACAAAAATATTATAATATGGATTAATTACGTCAACGTTTGCTTCGAAAAGTAGCTTTTTGCTTAATAATATGATGATTTTAATATTGTACTTAACATCATAATAATAATTTTATTATGTGCAATTATTATGCAAATAATATAAAATAATCAAATTACATGAATATCATATTATATGAACAAATGAAGGCTATATAAAAAATGTAATATAACATAATTAATATTACAATACATAATAATTAAATTTCAGCAATCTTTGTCGTAAAAATTAATAGTAGTTGCAAATAGTAAAAATGAAATTGCTTAAAATAAGTTAAACTAGAGAGCATATAAATTATATATGTAATATACATAAGCTAGTAAATATTAATATCAATAAACCGTGAAAAATCATCTATAATGTGAAAATTGAGTAAAACAATACATAAAATCATGATCACTCGATAAATCTCAATACTTTTATTTCATGTGGTATTTATGCAAAATAAATAAATATAAAACAGAAAAAAATACAAATATTATGAGAGGATGCGCCGTAACAGCGCTGAAATTCTAAAACAACATATCGCGAATTGCAATACCTCCAAATTGCTCGACGTAATTTTGTAACTGAAAACCGTGTTATGTTTCACCCAATTTATTATCTACAACAACAGCAATGATGAAAAATCAACAGTAAAATTCGACTTATTCTACATAGCATAACTTAATATAGTATAATATTGGAAAAGAGAAAAATGAAGGTCGATATAAGCATAGATTCGTAAAAGTAAAATAAAAAAGATATTCGTTAAGTTTCGATTTTCCTTTTCCTTCATCACTGATTTTTCATCGCAGTTTTATGAAAATTATATCATTAGCTGCGGAACTTCTACATTTCATTTATCTCAATTAAAATACAACTCTCATGTATTACAATAGCATAATATATTATAATATAGAATATACGATATCTCATATAATATAAAAGAATTAAATAAATCATAAATTCAGATTATCTACTTTAAAATTAAAATATCATTATTTGATTTTAAATTTTCAATGAAACGCCGAAGTAGAAATTTCAAATTGAAAAGTGCGAAAGGGCAGATATTCTAAGAGAAAGAGAAAGCGTGTCAAGGTCGCATATCGAAGCGTGAAGGTCTAGCAAGTATGGTGACGAATGATCTGTCGATTCGAGAAGTCACAAACGATTAGTTGCTATAAATCTCTCACCTATGAGATGAAAATATTTTTGTAAATTGCTGCAGGAAAAATATTTACAGCCTGCACCCTTGATAAATAGAAAGAAAGCACCAAATGGAATAAAAAAAACAAAGTTTTAATACACAAAGCAAAATGGAGCAAGGATACAGCGCCGCAAGCGCTTTAATCTCCGTTTCCTTGGCACAAGTCCTTTCAGAAATGTTCTACATTAAGATTGTTAACACAAAGCACGTTCCTTCCTTTCTCAAATCAAGAATTGGATATGCATTCTCCTAGCATATGTTTATTTACTTGAGCGAAGAAAAGCAACTGTGAAGACCAGGTATGCATTTAATAATACTTGATGTTTTGAAAAGCTGCAATTGTTATAAAGGAGAAATACTTTTTTCTCCGACAATTTCAATGTGCAGCGAAACGTTATTTGAAATGCTTGCAATTCTACAAATATTGAATAAAGAAGACTCAATCTTTGTATAAAATATACTATCATTTATTATGTCATTATTATGCTCAAATGAACTTTCTTCGGATACCTCTTGGAGTTCATTAATGTTTTAAAATATGTTTGATTTGATAGTACTGTTAATTTAATACTTTCTCAATAAAAAAATGTATTTAATGAATATAATGGATTTAGTATAAATCCATAAAATTTGAAGTTTTAAAACTCACCGATTTATTTCTTTTAAAACTGATATGAGCAATTATTTACGATAAATTTTTATACAGTAAAAATTTTATTACGTTTTAAAATCCCTGGTATATTTGTTTATTATGATCGATCAAGTAAATTAATATTTCAAAAAGCTATTTAACTGTCGATAATATTATTGTTGCATTGTTGTTATTGTTATTAGGTATCATGCTTTTATTACTTAGGAGACTAACTAATATTGATCGGAGCTTCTTATTTTAGAGGCCAAGGTGCCATTTTTCTTCCACACGCGTAAAACATTAGCCCGGCAACCGGCGGAGAATTTAAATTGCTCCAGACATTAACTGTTAAAAATGACGGGCTGTGCTTGACTGATTCGATAGTCTTCGGGAACAGTCTGCTATTCTAGTTCTCGTAATACGTTCGTTCGCGAAACGCGTAAATTCTACACGCGCGAGCACCTTTTATCTGCGGTGGCCTCGCCAATTGACTAAAAAGGACCGGTTCGCGATTAATCGGTTGACTTAGTCAATAGATTCTCGATGCGATCGTTCTTAACCTAGTTTTCGCAACCGTAAAATTGCGATCTGTCGTCCCTCAAGACTCGCCTTCCAACAAAAGATCGTAACGTATCTATCAATATTATCTTAAAGTGTAATATTGATAGATCGGTGATAGTACACGGAAAAAAGAAATTTACTAAATCTTAATACATATTTCTTCAAATAGTATATGTAACTCTCTAAATTTCTTGAATAGATTCACTCCAAAAAAGGGAGATTTCTTTCTTTTGGAATGAATCTTACTTCTAAAAAAAAAAGAGTGAAAATTTGCCATTCTTATTCAAGAGTGCAAATTTTTCTCTCTTTTTCTAGTAGCAGTATTTTAATTCTTTTGGAATAAAATTTTACTTCAAAAAATTTGGTACTAAGTAAACATTTATTTACAGTAAATAAATATTTACTCAATGAAATATAATAATTATATCACATGAACAGTTCGTATATAATAAATATATGTTTACATTCGGTAAATATTTATTTAGAACTATTGAAAGAAATATTTATTAAAATTTAATAGATATTTTTTTCAATGTAGCTATGTGCTCTTTATAATTAGATGTGATGAACATACAAATTTTCTCAGTTGTTAAGAATCATAAAATCTGAGAATAGACACCCAATTTTGAATATTGATTACAGAAATATGACATGTAAAATAATATTTCAATAATTGAAGATTAAAGAGAATCGTATTTAAAATTAAATACAGAATGACTAATATAATTCCGTGCAAATCGAGACCGGATCTGTGAGTGCGAATTCGGTCACAGAAATTTAAAAAAAGGAAAGACACAGAAGGCTGAAATGCTTACACAAATTCTTAATATTTGTTGTTGTTTTAGAGAATATTCATTTAATTTCGAGGTTTCTACACGAAAGGAAAATGAGAATTAATTTGGGCGTCACGTAATTATATGTTAAATATAAAAAGTTTTTTAAAAAGTTTGCTTTAGTAACGCAGGTATGTTTACAGAGAAAGGTAAATCTTTTATTATAAAATACATTTAAAGAGAAGTTTCCAGAAAATAAACTTTTAAATAGATGTTTATTGAAAGGTATAGTTTTTTCTCATTATAATGAAAGAAAGAAAGAATTAAAAAGTTACTCTCATAGCAAATAAAATTCTCAAAGATATAATAGAAGTAAAACTAGATATTTCCTTTGAGACTACCACTGTGTATTGACTGCCACTCTCAACAATTTTAAAGCACATAACTATTGAAGACTGTTCTTCGTGTTCACTCGAGGATTTCACTGTTAAGAATCATACCTACACGACGAAATCCTCAGCGTACACTCATTAAGTGAGTCGTTCTTATTTCTATAGACTTCCAACTTTTTTATCCTCTCGTTGAGAGTCATTCTCAACTCTATTCATTGAAGAGTGTTCTCAGTCATCGAGAGTTGCTCTTGAGAGCGCGGGAAATGTATTCAAACGCATAACGTAAAAAATTTACATATTGCACAATATTGATGCATCTAGGGTAACTCGATTACAATCTACTTTTTTACAAAACCAACTCCATATATTTGCGCAAAGAGGAAAAGGTTACGTCCACTTGTGCGGCAAGTTAAATTACCACGTATAAAAAGCTTGAGAAAATGGTTGGTTGATGAATATATACATAAAAAGGACGATGAATATAATAAGGCAATACATATTCTTGACTCTTTTATCGTTTGCACGAATCCCATCATAAATTCACCTATCGTTACTATCCTAGATATCTAACAGACAGACTACGTCGCACCATAATCTCCGTCACGCTATTAGTAAAGTCTCTTCCGGTCTTATCATATACATGTCTGATAAATTACTCTTTTATGACACTACACATAGCCGTGGTAAAGTCCACAGAATGGTAAATGTGTCATATCGAATATATTGAATACTTCAAAGATAGTTGTTTATCTTACAATAAAAATAGACATGTAATATATGAAATAATAATTTATGAAACAAAAAAAAAATATATATATATATATACTGAAAATATTCGTTATTAATACGGAGAATATATAAACTTTGAGAAGAAAAAGCGTTATTCGCAAATTCCATTCGTCTTTATACATCGCGCCGGAAGTTGCGGTTTTATTAACCTTTTAGTTCAAGCGATTCGTGTCGCAGAGGGTTAAAGACCGCCATGCAAACGCGAGTCGTGCGTGTGATATCGATCTCGCGTCGAGCGAATCGGCTCCGCACACGTCACGTGGCCGATGTGGAACACGCGTGGAGCAGCGTGCTCTCGACGAGCGACTAAACGCGAGACCCCTTTTCACGCCAACGCGCACGCGATATTACGAACGCTCTCGGACGAGCCAGCGAGGGCCGATCAACGAACTATGTAACTCTCGACATTTAACATTTATGCGCAACTACATTGTATGATGCACATCATGGAATTTATGTGTGACATTAGCTTCGCGATTCCAAATCCCTGAAGTCATCAATAGGCTTGTTACGTTCCATCCATGGTTCGAAGAAACGAAATTATTTTTAGAATTTGAAGAAACTTTATAAAATTACGCGAGTCTGTCTCTTTAATGATACGTAATAAACTATTTTGCTTAATTTATTATTAACTTGAAGTTGTGTTCGATGTCATTTATCTTCTTATTGGATAATACCATGCAACCGTGCGCAAGAGAAAGCGAGAGAAAGGAGTGT
>Ga0157363_1001890_pt1 | contig 17965 bp, 4 predicted proteins | sample AttsexASBM1_FD_111477 | JGI IMG/M metagenome (GOLD analysis project Ga0157363, IMG submission 111477) | Fungus gardens microbial communities from leaf cutter ant in Ribeirão Preto, State of São Paulo, Brazil - Atta sexdens ASBM1 | ecosystem: Host-associated > Fungi > Mycelium > Unclassified ... | reverse complement strand
CTTTATATATTTTATGGAGAAAGAAATTAAGAACTAAAAGATAAAATGTGTGTAGATATTTTGATTTTAGTTGGAGTGTGGGGGTGTGGGGGGGGATTGTGGGTGTGTGAGTAAGAGGTTGGGGGGGGGGGGAGAGAGAGAGAGAGAGAGAGAGAGAGAGAGAGAGAGAGAGAGAGGAAAGCCCCCTATTATGAAAGACGCCTAATATGAGATAGCGGCGTTTCTGCTAAATTAATAAACGCTATCTATTGATTCTACCATGAATTTATTGCTCTTGGATTGAAAACTATTTAATAGAAAATTCATTATTAGATCATGCCTGTAGTCATTGTAAAACAAGAATTTTAGAATTTGGATGTCTTCAAGTTTTATGCAGCATTTAAACTTTGTTTATTTATTCTTTATAATAAATAAATATTTGGCATAAATTCTTCATGTAATAATATAGTAAGGTCGTACTAATAGAAAAATGAGATATGTTGAATTGTTTACAAAAGTTAAATTTGATGATCGTAAAATCATAAGGCGTGGAAATCGTAATATGAGACACCCAGGGTATTCCTAAATAACCCCCCATGTTCCTATGTTATAATGAAAATCATTGCTAAAGTATAAATGTTATTGTACAATAATAGAAAAAACAACCGGAATGAATATCGAATGCCTATATCTGCGATGTTTGATTCCAACTATCTGAAAACGAGTTCTGAGTATAATCTATGCTTATTTTTCACGCACGCTGGCTATGTTTGTTTGTATTTTAGAAACGTTAAATAAAGTTTTCTAATTGCAATACTGATATATATTTTGCTTTCTATTATCGATTTCTCGGGGCATTTCATATTAGGAGCACAATTTTTTGACTTTGCGATTTGCTCATTTTTTACATTTCTTTAATTTTCAAAAAAAAATAAAATTTGAATTAAATTTTATGTAACGTAATCTTAAAACTTATTAAATTTCCTTTAAAATGACATATTATTTTTTAAAATTCTGCCTATAGATTTCTAGCATTTACTCAAAATAAACTCTATATCTCATAATAGGGGCCTTTCCTCTATATATAATTATATATACATATATATACACACACACACACACATATATATATATATATATATACATGTATATATCAATTATATAAACATTTATTGTATTATATAATTATATACATACAGATTTATAAATATATTATAAGTATATTATATATTATAAATAAATATATATATAATTATTTATTAAATTTTTCTAAAACTATTATTTTTTTCTGTTGTTGTTAAAAATTACAAATTAATAGCTAAACTAAAAACTTTTTTTAAATATTAAGAAAATTTGTTTCTTTTATCAATATCTTGAAAAGAAAAATTATAAAAATTAAAAAAGTTTAAAAAAAATTTAAAGGAACTTAAATACATTAATCTCCATTAGCCATTTTTTTTTAAATATAATAAATACTTTTAAAAAATAATGATATGTCTAACACAATTATCAAAGCTGTATGATAAATTTGTATAATTCGTCACCGTCATACAGAGCTACGTAGGTTGGAAAGTTCGAATAAAGAGGGAATCATGCGATGACTTGTCCTCGCTCAGAACAACTTACCGTAAAAGGATCTGTCTCGTGTCCTACTTTTGCATGTTATGCATACATATATAGTGTTTTCTAAATAAAAAAATTGACTTGTATGATATTACTGCTATGTTAAAAAATCAATATGTTACTGATTTTTTTTATATAGCAAGAATTGAATTAATTAAACAAGGATTCTTAATAAAAAATTAAAAATAATTAAAATAATTTAATAAGAATGATGAAAAAACTTTTAATAATGAAAATATGATTCTATATAAGAAATATGTAATAAGTAATACAGATACTAAAATAATGTCAAATCAAAAGTAAATACATTCGCACATAATAAATTCAGCTCGGCTCTGAATGGATTGCTGCAATGAATTTAATAGGAAAATATGGCCTTGAAGACAATCTTCTGTTCCTCTCGTCAATTTGCATCTCGACTCTGACAAGTTTTGTATTCTGATCTTGTTAATAATGTTTAGAAGTAGGTCAACCGTGTTCCTCTCTACAGCGAACGTGTAGATAAGTTAAATTAAATCGTATTCGCACTAGTTCTATACTTGTTAATTATATTCCTTGTAAAATGTTTATTAATATTTTAATATTAAAATTTATATGTATGTAGAAAGTAATTAAACGTTGTGGTAGAATCTTAATTTTTGCTTAATGCTTCGCATAATTTAAATTAAATTCTACACTCATACCAAGTTTTTTATTTTTACTTTTTTATATATTTATATATGAAGAGAGATATAAGTATTTTATTACAAGGAACACTTACCCGCAAGTACAAAGCTCGCAAATGCACTGTTCTTTTAGAGGAATTTTCGACAATATATCCGGTACCGGCACTGATTTAGGATAGATTACGTCCTCTTCGAGAGAGTCTGGACTTTGATCTCCTCTTTTAGGTGTGTCCTGTTCCAATTTCTTCGGTTTCTCAGCAAGTCGACTAGGTTTAGATTTCGAAAGTTCAGATTCTTTATCGGATTTTTTAAATGCTACAGGTTTTTCTTCGGGTCGACTCGGCTTGCCGGCCGCTGGCTGTGTGTGTCTTCTCGTCGGCGACGTATGATCCCGAAGCTTTTCAGGTGTTTTTGATCGGGTTTCGGAAGGTCTACGAAATCAATATCGACAAGTTATAAATTGTTTTATTTTTTTTACAGTTTAGATATATTTAAAAGAATTAGAGTAGTTTAAAGATAAAAGAAGAAATAGTTTATTTTTCATTTACCTGCCATCCACTGGTCGCTGAGGACTTTTTTCGCGCTGCGGAGGTCGGCTGGGTTTTCCAGCAATTGGAGTTGGTTTTGGTCGATCGTCTTCCCTGAGACCAGGTATTCCACGAGGATAACCGGGCCGTTCAGGCGATGGTTTCCTCGTGGAATCCGTTGGTGATCGGGGTGCCGGACCGGTGATGGTATCGAATCGGGTGTCAATGACATCCCGCGCTACCATGCTAGTCACCTGCTCTTTATCGATAAATTCCTTCGTTGACTCGGTAACATCTCTCTAAAAAATACAATAAAAATATTTTTTAAGTATTTCTTAAATTTTGCTAAATAACAGTAATATTAGTAGATATAAAGCAGAATAATTTGTCAATTAATACGGTCAATGCTTTCAATTATCACGTTGCTAATGATTGCTCACGTTTTCACGCACAGTGTAAACTGTGCTATTAATTATTATATGTACCGTAATATCAAATATTATCACGTTTTTATAAATTGATATTACAGCTAGAATTTTACAGCTGCAACATTAGTGCTGAAAAGGTAACACATTGATTATACTATAATAAAGTACTTGCATTGATATGGCATATAAACTCTTAGGAAATGTCAAACATAAACGATCAGTTATGACTACACCACCACTCGCAAACTTTAGAACTACTTTGCTTATAACAAATAACTGCATAGCAACATTATGTCAATATACTTAAAGTCAATGTCATAACAATTATTTAAAAAAATAATGATTTATGATATTCAATTGGTATGCTAATTATACACAGTAAACGCTTTGGTATATACATATTGGTATACAAAGACTTCGAGATGCAATAACGACGTAAATGCGGCTTCATTTTTCCACGAGTGTTCATTACGAACTTCAAACGTGCTGTATAATGAGCGCCGCGAGCATGAACGAGATTAGGAACGCCAGTAATGCTTAGTTCGACAGAATGCAGGTAACACGAGATTAGTGTATACGGCTTTTATGTGCACGCTTACAGAGTATCGTATAATGTGTCGAACCGTCGAATCGCACTTTTGCGAGTTTGTTTCGTTAACGACATTGCTGTCATTTTCAGAAATAGATTATGTTTGTATTATCGATAATGTAAATGATCTGTACAAAGAATTTTATTTTTATAAGTGTATTTTAAAAGATTTTGTATTTTTATTAAAATGTGTAGGAAATCTCAAAATATTTTTTCTCAACATTCTCGAATTTCATAAACAATTGTAATCTTTTAATAGTAAACATTGATCGACATATATACAAAACAGATAAAAATCTTTATCTGTTTTGTATATATTGTAAATATAAAGATGAGATAGAAAATTTACGAAAATGTAAATTTGATGTAAAATTCCTCTTAATTAGAAATGTTAATTAAGAGGAATTTTACATCTAATAATAATAATTTTCGTAAATTTTATATTTCATCTTTATATTTTTGAATATAAAGATGCAGATTATTATTCATTTTTAAAGTGCATTTTTATGCCAACTGTGTGGAAATATAATATCACATTATTAAAGTGATACTAATTTAATGAAACTAATATTAATAAGTATCTTATAAAATCCATGATAAATTTACTACAAAAAATATTGTTTCAATTGGGGAATTTTGATATTTTACATACACTTGTATTGAAATTCCACGTTACATTGTATCATTAAAAATGTCACGTGCCTCTCTCTTTTTTTTTCAATTTGTTGTCTGCTCATTACATTCATAGGCACGCTTGCTTTTTAATTTGACTCTACAACGAAGCAAATAACGTCTGCTGATATTATTAGTCAAATCCTTTACTGTTTTTAACGCTCGAATGTAATTCGCATAAAGCACATCAGATGAAGTTTTGGCATTTAATTAGCGGGTTAAGTAGCTTGAGTCTTAAGCTGATTGCTCCTCCTCCGACGATATCGAGAGTTGCTCATAATGAAACTCGTTTACATAATTTAGACTTTACTTGTTTTCCTGATGAGTATAATTTTGTCTGTTTAAAAATTTCATATTAAAAACGATCCCCTTTGTGTTGCAGTTTCGTAGTAACTACAAGTTTAATAAAATTTCCGCGTTAAAAGAATTTTGATGAACGTGATTAAGTGCTGTTAATAAAATATCACATTTATCGATGCCGTAATGTGTGATATGACGAGATATATATTGCACGTGCCTTCATAAAATAATAATACCGAATCGCGCCGGGAAAACGCGATCACGCGTGTACATCGTACGTTATATCTTGATCCAAATAGGCCACCTCTATATATAATTGTTTGCATGTTGAATAATCGAAAACAATGAGAGTGTCTGTAATATAATCATCAAAATGAATTGTTTTAAATATAAGGACGTAAATTACAATCGTAACATACAAATAGATTCAAACAGAAAGTTTTTTTTATCTAAGATAGAGAGAAGATATTTGTTGGATATTCATTCACAGAGTGATAGATGAAATAACGCGAAAAGCACGTGTGCAAACGCGAACTTACTAAAGTATTTTATCGACCATCTCGAGACCTCGGAATAAAGTCACGGCTGTGAGAATTAAATCGAGCTGCTTTAAAGAAACGGACTGTCCGTATGGTGAGGAATAAGTTACGAATATCTATTTTTAATTCGTTCAATCGGTATAAACGTGAGAACATATTGCAAATTGCCAACGTAGTCCTTGTAAATTAACCTTGTGAGCAAAGCATTGAATATTCAGACTACATTGTTAGATAACGTAAACTTCGAAATACCGATCCGATTTGTGAGATGCTACGTGGAGATAAAGTTTCAAATTGTCCATCTTCAGTTAGGAAATTCACCGCTGTTAACAGAAAAGTATGCTCACTGAATTTTCAATAATCAATATATGCAAAATGAGATTTTATCAGATATGAAACAAAATTTAAATTAATATAATCATAAGAAAACTAAATGCAGAAAAAATTAAAAAATAAAAAAAAAAGACAATTTTAAAAATTAGAAAAAAATTGGACACAATCAATTTGAATAAAAATGAAATATTATTTCTATTAAAATTCTGAATGAAAATTCTAAATTTCAAATTTTCAGAAATACTATTATTTTATCGCTGTAACAGTCAAAATCCAAAGTGTCATCTATGGCATTTATCTTTCTGTTTGATATCGACCCATATTTCTATGAAAACATGTAACTTTTCAGCCACAAAGTGACTTGGTCGCAGTGTAAAACCCGTTGATACTATGTGCGATTTTGTTTTTACTGATTAAATCAATATTGAATTCTATAGCATATTGCAATACACAGTGGATATACAAGTATACACAGTGGATATACAAGTATTATTGTAAAACGATATACCTGTATTACTCTTTTTGTTGTACTATTATTATTTTATTTAATGTTATCGGTCGTTGCTATCGATACTGTAATCAGCGATGAGTGACGTCAATGTACACGTGTCTCTCAGCGTGGCATCTCTTAACTAAGATTTCTATAGCACTTGAACGAGGCGACCGCATGATAAGCGAAGCAGAACGCGCGTGAAATTCAATTGGTCATACATTAAGCGAGTTACATTGAGCGGTGACATCACTGCCAAATTTGCTCATATTGGATGCAATTATTATCATTCTGCTCGATTTAGTCTAATTGCAAGTGATTACACTTACATGTCCGAGAAGGATGTAATTTCAAGAATTTTTTCATGGAAGTAATTATATGCAAATAATTATATGCAAATAATTAATTTTCAGACTTTTGTTATAAATAATATAAATATAATATAACAATAATTAAATTTACATTTTTCTATAATAATGTTATTTGACGTGATTTTAAGTTTGATATTGTTTGGAATAAAATAGAAAAAAAAGATGCGTCTTTAATTTAATTTGAACTGTACAACTGATCGTCTTAATATACATGCATTTATCTCTCTCAAAGATAACTTGCATATTTATATGCCAAAGTTCACTTTTTAATCGAAAACAGAGGTTATCGAATTGTTTTTATGTCAATGATGATAATATATTAAAAATATTAAGATACATCATATATTTCTACTATACTATACAATAGCATATTGACGATTTAAAGCGATCATAATATAATGATTGAGATACTGTATGTCGGGCAGAATCGTTTCTCATGTGTGAAATATCGATTTCCGCTTGATTCTCCTATTCGCTTTGCAATAGTTCGGTGAATCGGGACTCAGTCATCCAGAAATTCGTATACATTAGGAACATGATATATATATATACATTCTTTCAAACAGAGGATTTAACAAAACGAATTCTCTTTTTTCTTCTGCCTTTCTCTTAATCCTTCCCGTTTCTACGAATCGCTATATTACGTCAGGTTTATTTTCAACGCGGCGCCACAGATATGAACTTACAACCTTCGCTTGGTTTGGAAGTGAAAGTATCGTTCGAACCTCTTCCGAAAGAACTGAGCTCAAAGTATCTCGATAAGAGATAATTTTTTATAAATCTGCCTACTAACGTATGGTCATTATCAACTATCGAGAAGTTCGAGAGTAGTAATGTATTGAGAACTCAAGTACATCGAAAATAGAAGGTTCAAAGTTTTCAGTATTTGACTTAAATTCTTATAGAAATAAATGTTGAAACAGAGGTATGATATAAGTATTATCCCGGAAAACTAAATGAGTCATAATTTTAGCAATTTTCTGTGGACAGCTAATAAAGAAACATTTTAACGTCTTGCAATTACTCACCACATCCTTGCGTGTGTCCGTCGTAAATTCAGTGATGACACGCTCGTCCTTAACATCGCGCACGTCTTGTACAGAAGTGAATCTCGAAGACTGATCGATTACATAAGATTGCTGAAGCACTTCGGATGTACGCGTGATATCCGCGACATCTTCGACTGCATGTCTGATCTCAGTGATGTCCTTCTGTGTCTCCGTTGATTTTCGCGAAATCGGAGTAAGCAACGTTTTTCCTTTCTGATCCACTGGTTTGCTTTCTTTCTCAATCGGTTTTCGTTCGTCTGCCGGTTTCTTCGGTACTTCAGTTGATTCATCACGTGTTGGTTTCTTTTGCGTATCTTGCGGTTTTTCGTGCACGAAAGAACCATCCCAAGTGGAGGCACCAGGCTTCGACGGTCGGTGCGTTCTGTCTACCGGACTTTTCTGCGGCTTTTCGTCGGAAGGTTGTTTTGATGTCTCGTAATCGATCGGATGTACTTTATCCTTCGGACTCTCTTTTATATAAATTTTGGATATATTTGACGAGTCATATGTCTTTGAATCGGTGACATATGTTTGTTCAACCGTGACGGAGCTCGTAGAATAATCGACAGAACTTGATACATCCTTCGATGTATTCAGTATTGTAACAGATGTTCTATGATCAGCGATGTCACTCGGTTTTTCTTTAATTGGGCTTTGTTTATCTTCAGTTTTAATATCTTTTGGCACTTTTCGATCTCCTGGTCTCTTCTCTTCCGGTTTCTCATACACAAACGATCCGTCCCAGGTGGAGGCGCCTGGCTTCGACGGTCGATGTGTTCTATCCACCGGACTCTGCGGTTTTTTATGTTTAGGCTCTTTAGTGTCTTTTGGATGTTGTCGAGGCGATGGTTCAGGTTTTTCGACGTACAGCTGTCTTGGCTTCTTATCGGTTTCACGTACTTTATCTTCTGCGCTTTCTTTGATAAAAATTTTGGATATATTTGAAGAATCGTATGTCTTCGAATCCGTAATGAATGTTTGTTCGACCGTGACAGAGCTCGTAGAATAATCGGTAGCACTTCTTATATCTTTTGATGTATCCAAAATTGTAACTGTTCGATGATCAACATTGTCGGTCCGTTGTTCTTTAATTGGACTCTGTTTAGCTACAGTTCTGTGTGCATCTTTCGGTGATTTTTTATCGCTTGATCTTCTTTCCTCTGGTTTTTCATACACGAACGATCCGTCCCATGTGGACGATCCTGGTTTTAGAGGTCGGTAACTTCTATCGTCTGCGCGAGATTCCTTCTTCTCGCTTTTAACAGTGGTCTCTTTAATGTCGGTAGTAATTATTACGTCACTACTAGGCAGACTCTTCGCACCACTGTGAGGGCTTTCTTGAATGGTTACTGTTTTTTGCGTCGTTATTGGCTGACCGTCGCGAATAGTAACAGTTTCGACGGAAGTCGTCGAGAAATCAAGATTCGAAGAATCCATGTAACTTTCATGCATTCTTGATTGTTCCATAACGATGGAATTTTCCATAATCTCTGATGTGCTTGATACCTCTTGCTTGACATCTCGGAGATCGATAGTAGTCTCGCTAATATATTTCTTCGATGTATCAACATAGGGTGTTTTTTTGCTGTCTGCTGGACGAGATTTATCTGGTAGCATATCAATGGATTCTTTGCTAGGTGTTCGTTTCTTCTCTTGCGATTTTTCCAATACAAAAGTTCCGTCCCACGTTGACGATCCAGGTTTGGTACTTCGCAGATCTCTATCTTTCGGTATCTTCTCTGGACTTCTAGGTCGTGGAGAGGGACTAGTCTGACGTTCCGTCGTCGAAACTTTGCTTCGTGATGTATCTCCATCAAATCTAATCGTCGTTTCGACAGGGCGCCCCTCGTAAACGACTGTCTCGTACCTCGTGGACCTGACATTAGCATCCCTGATGTCTGAGAAACTTTGTTGACTTGATGAATGTTCAACGATGTAAGAAGTACTTGTAACGTCCGCTTCATTAATCGAATTATCTTCCGTAACATCTCGAATATCGATGGTTTTTACGGTACGTTTATCTTCCGGTCTTCGGCGACTATCAGGTGTTACCGATCGTTCGTAGACGAAGGTGCCGTCCCAAGCAGATTGACCAGGTTTGTAACAGCGCGAAGTTGTATCAAATTTTGTCTGTTTCTCCTGACTTCCATGGCCGCGGGTAATTTTATTCTCAGGACTATCTTCCTCTAAGATTACATCGGACACTGACGTGACCTTCTCGACATTCTTCTTGTCGCCGGAAATCGCGTATTCGACGATGTAAGACGTGGAGACCGATTCAGTAACATTCGAAATGTTCTGCTCTTCGCTGACATCTTGAACATCCACGGTATCATGACGTTTTTCCGTTGTACGGACAACGGTGACGTCTGAAGGATGCTTCTTTACGTCTTCTTGTGATTTTTCGTAGATAAATTCGCTGGGTCTGCCGAGTCTTCGTTGCGATGGACTGGATACGCGAGCAGGATGTTCATCCTTACTCAATGGCGTACCATCGATATGGATCGAAGTTTCTCTGCTTACATCTCGTCGTTCTTCAGAAATGAATCTGGTGCTGTCCGTAGCACCTTTTACGACGCGCATAGTTTCGGATGACTCCTTCTCATATGTACCGTCCGTACTCTTTTCTTTGAAATCTCTTCTCTGCGTAGTTTCCATGACGTTGTCGTCGCGACCGTGAAACATATTGACGTCAGAGTCGTTACGCTGACTTTTTGGTTGCGTCGTAATTTTTTCCACGACGAAGCTTCCGTCCCATGTCGAATCGCCAGGTTTTGAGTAACGAGTCAGTCCTTTCGAATATTTTTCGCTAGCGAAATCTGTTGTATCCGCGGCGGTTTTCTCTGACGTGATATCACGAAGACAAGTCATCGTTCGTTGACCTTCATCAATCGTTTTCGAGTCTCGAGTCATGCTTGAACTTGAAGATACGTTCTGATCGATAAATGATACCTCCTGGGTCGAGGTCTCTTGAGTGACTTTAACGCTTGTTTCATTATCTCTGGTATCGCTATGAATCTTCGAACTTACTGTTTTATCAACGACATTTTTGTCCTTAGGAGTGGCGGGTTTTTCATAAACAAAAGTACCATCCCATGTGGATTGGCCAGGTTTATTACAACGTGTTGATATCTCGATATTTGATTTCTCTGATTTCAAATCGCTGCGCATACTTTTATCATCATTCCTCTTGATATCATCAGTATTTTTAATGACAGTCACATTAAAAGGTGTAATTGTATGCTCGCTGTCTATTTCTCGGCTCGATGTAGACATCGTCTTACCATTGTCATTGATTCTTTCTCCCGTTTCACGTATTCTCGTAGTGCTCGACATTGTTTGACCGTCTTTCGTTACGGCTTCGCTCGTCTCGCTACTCACGTGAGTACTCTCGGTCGACTTTGACGATGTCTGAGATATGGGAACGTGAGCTCTATTTTTAATGTCATGAGAAACTGCAACAGAGCGATGTCCGCTATGATCCTCGCTCGCTGATGAACTCTCAATTAAGACACTCGAGGAGCTCGACTGCTGAATCATCGAATGGGATGTGCTTTGACTTTGCGTCTGCATAGATTGACTGGCTTGTTCAGTTGTTTCTCCTTGAATTGTTCGACTTTCTGAAAGAGACGTTGCGTGCTCGCGTGGAATCTCGTGCGTCGTCTTCGCTTGCTTAATCGATTGCATCTGCTCCCCTGCTATGAAGTCTTGAGAGCTTTTTCCAGTTCTTCGGCTGGACGAGCTCTGCTGGATAGTCTGTGGAGGTGTCTCTATAACTTTGATAATATTACCTTTGGAATCCATGATGACCTCGCGACTGGCACTCGTGACCTCCGTCATGCTACTTCTAGATTCGCTCTCCTTCACCTGATTCGATTCCTCCACGACACTGGTGGAGGATACAACCTCGACTGTCTCCGTTGTCATCGCATCCGAGGACATCGACGTCGTCGCCACTTCATTTTTTGCGGTTCCCGCATTCTTCATCCTTGACACCGTGCCTTTTTTGTGAATAGTCATCGCTACGTATTTTCGATCGCTTCTACAGCTCGATTACTCGACAGTAATTTACTCGACAAAAACGCGAGAGACTCGTGTATGATTGTTGTAAATACGATAAAAGCCGAGAATGTTTTTAAAACGCACATTCACTGCCGAATATGTTAATTTGTCAATCACTGCAACTTTGCCCCTGATTTTAAATTTTAAATGTAAAAAAGTTCTCTATTATCGCTGGCGCACAATCGTTTATCATCGACACTCAGTTTTAACTACATTATACATTATATCGCTCGCACGCGCTCACGCCACTCTTCGAGTCACCCAGACGAACTGAAGCTCGGCTGTGACCGGCCTCGTTTACAAACTCGTTTCTTCTGTATGATCCTCGGAACTTTCTCGCCCGCGTCAGATATATGCACGAGTTTCGCGCGTGCTTCTTCTCACTCGCACATAAATTCCAAAACTCTGTCTTTCTCTTCTGTATGATCACTCGGAACTAACTGCCGGCTTACAAAATTTGTGATTATGAGAGATGTGAACCGATGTTCTCAGTCCGATATCGCGAGTCGATGTGGCATCGGCGGTTACTCGCCGCTGCTGGTCTAGGTGACCACACGGTTCTCCACCGTTCCTCTCTCTCGTCACTGACACTGACATACACCAACCATGGATCTTTTATGCCTGGAGAACACCGCGGCATCCCTACTTTCCGCGACGTGACGGAGCCTCTGTACATTCGTCGGTACGTGTCCCATTCGTTCGGCGTGGGACGTAGCCACCCATCCTCGTATGTCCCACACGCTTGTGGCGTGGGACGTACCTATTCGCGTATTGTTCACGACCGGTAACGCGTGTTAGAATGCGTGACCTGTGAACACGCGCGTACATGCGCATGTACGTCACGCCGCTACCGTCTCGACCAGGTGTATTGCTTATGTTATTACGATATATTGCCAGATTAGAGTACGTCTTTCTTTCACTTGTGGCTTATCTGTGATTTCTCTTTATCGTTCACATATTTGCACAGCGATAGCGTACGTCGCAAATACGTTTATATCTATGTTGAATTGTAATAACAAATTCCAACATACGAAAAGTAATACGGATAATACTTTAGTGTTAAAAGATTTTTTTTTTTAAGAAGAGATAATTTTTTTGTATTTTGCGTGAAACATTCTTTATAGTCTTAGATATGGTTCATATACATAAACATGAATGTATTATCAATTTTTAATGTGAAGCGTGATGAAGCAAAATAATATATCGCTATTACTTTTTCTTTTATTACTTTCCATTGCGCGCAATGAGCATTACTCGGTGGTATTTAACATTACATTAACTCGTGCATGTAGCCGCACTTCGCGCACGTGTGCACGTATACGCATCGGCGTACATGTTACGTAATACATACGTAAATGCAGGATGTAGTCTTTTTCTCTGTCCTGTATTAATGTACATGCGTACACCTGTTGATCTCTTATATTATGGGAATAAAATTCCAAACTAGATGGACTTGTGTAAAACGCAATTTTGCGTTTTTATGCACATTTAAATATAATAATAAAGTCTATTACGATTATTTTTTATCATGATGTTATATCTTTTTTTATTAGAGATCCAAACACATGATAACAAATGAAAAATGAATAAATAGAATAATTAATAGCAATCCATATTATATCGAACTACATCGTTGCATAGTAAAAGTATAAAAAAAATGGAGAACAATTCATAATAGACAAGGAAGGCCTACAAAGATGTGTTATCCTACGCGCAAATCGAAATTTCATCTTAATACTTATTTCTAATACTTATAAAAGCTTCGCACAATGATTCATACAATGATACGTAGTTCTTTCTTTCAACATTTTGCGACGAGAAAAATTGCAGACCGTGAGCACCGCGAACGCGACAGAGAAATCGGTGGGGGCACCTTCGCAGAACCGGTCCATCGTGATGCCACGGCGTAAACCGAGCGATGACGTAGACTGCAAAACTACGACGATCGTAGTCGATGTTTCTTCCCGGACGAACAAGTGTCACCAATGTCCATTATTTATTGTTAGGAATTATAATAATATTGTTAGGAATAATTGAGATAACAATTATTAATTATTAGTTATTTCAATGAGACTTTCTTAACAAGTCACAATTGTTAAAGAGGTAATCGTTTTACTGATAAACTAATTCGTTTGTGAGGAATGGATAGATTCTTTCTCGATTCAAATAATAAACTTGTTAAAATAATTATTATAAATTATTTTGTTACTGATCACAACAATTGTTTATAATACAATATATTATTTTCTCGTTATTGTTATTATTATTGTAGGTGTATCGTATTGTGACACGTGGCTGGTAAAAAGTAAAAATCTCGATATAAAATGTTTTAATTACTCCATTTCTTTATATAATTATAATTTGTATGGATAAATGGCAGTATATAATTACGATAAGATCTCTGACTAGAAAATGCTAAGCATTTTTTTATTGTTGAGTATTATCGATAGATTGATTCAGAATGAAAATATGATAATATGGAAATCATTGTTGAAATTATAAACCAATTATGAACCAATTGTACATCCAATTGCACATTAAACGAAAAAAAAAAATGTTTTACATATTTTAGAAAAATAAATAAAAAATATGCTGCAAGCAGAAACACTTAGCTATTTATGTTTGTGCAATATTTATTTCCTGCTATATTACGCATATCCTTGGAAATAAATCGGGTAAATAATTTTCTTATTTGATTGAAATATTAACACTTACTTCGAGATGTAAAACCACACTCGTGGGCGTTAACGATGCGAAGCGTGTGTCTCATTCGTTAAAAAAAATGTTTACGTACACTTATATCTAAAGATGTTTATTAACTTTAATGAACGTTTGTTCTTTATGGTATGTACGTAATAAAACGCGTTATTATATGGATGAAGATACTATTGTTAGATATTATAGACAGTCAGGGTTGATATCATATGACGAATAGCGTCGGAATCTATTCTATACTACATAAAGAGATGCAGACCGTAATAATTGAATTGAAGTATAAATTAATTTAATATATAAATTAATGTTAACTTTCTAATTTCACCTAACGGTAATCATAAGTTAACCGGTTCCTCGTGTCTATTTGCGTTTTAACCGTTATCTAAAAGTCAAAATCAAACGAGTATCTAAAATAATTCTGTATCTTTCTATATTCGAAAGAGCATGAAATTGTATTAACTAATCAGAGCGTAAGTCGAATGTAATGGAAGAAGGAGGCGAAAATTGAAACATCAAAATGTAGAAAAAGTGCAAAGGATAATTCTTTTACATTTCATTGTTTCAATTTTCGTCTTTTAAAAGTTTCGTTTACGCTTCTTTTACTCTTGTATTACATCCGATTTACACTTCGATTTTTATTTTTATCCGAAAAGTAACAACAATTTTAGATTTTTATTTTCTAATTTTGCTATACATCAAAATTTTCTAAACCATTATTCGTTAACTATCACGAGCGATCCGCGCAGCGCATCCGTGGACCAATTTACTTAAAGAGCGAAAGCACCACACCCGTCTGTTCATATTTCCCGTAAAAAGCGACGGCGGGTCACGGCGTGGGTAGAAAACCAGACGGCTTACGGCTTCTCGGGTTCGACTTCAATGCGCCGTATTTGGCGAATGCGTCGAAATCTGTAGGCGAACCGGTAACCGATTGAACGCGTCATCCGTGTACTGTGAGTGAATGTTTCTGTATGTGTCATTTGAGCTGACACTATAAATGTTACACTGTTATTATTATTATTTTTTGTTCATATTTTTCAAGATAATGGAACTTTCGTCGATCTTAGTCTCGCTAATTTATTAAAATTAATTATATACAAGAATAGTAAATGTACTTAATCTTTACAGGACGGGAAAGTCATTATAGTGGCGTTGAAATAGTGTCATATTTTGTGACAAGAAATAATGAATTACATTCAAAATTTTATTCAAAAAAAGCTATAAGGTTTTAAAAATAGATCCCTTCTAAGATTAAAGCTGGATTAACATTATTTTAAATTTTTTACGCAATCAAAATTGCAAATCTAAACCATAGCGCTTCATCTTACAGCTTAGAGTCACAAGATGCCTTAAAACCATTTCTGATCCTTTGCAAATTATTCTTGACCTTTCTGGGACCGCACGGAATCGTACGCATATATGTGATTATTCATTCTTTGTAGCCTGAAAACACGTATTAGTCCATTTACGTTTTTCCATCGAGAAGGACGCGATCGAATTCCAAATAATGGCTCGCGGCAGAATACCTTAACCAGCGATTGATTTCGCGAAACATCGGCTCGCGTTGCGTGCTCCGCGTATCGAAATCGCGCAATTCGCAAAACGAGACGAGCCGTGGCGGATATTTATGGTTAACGGGGCTAATTTTATGCAAGTTAAAAAAAAAAGTCGATCGCTCTTCGTAAATCAGTTTGGCACGGTCTTTCTCTCGGGGGAGAATTGAAAGCATGCCCAACTTGAGAGAAGAGGCCACCTCCGTAATGGATAGCGCCATAATGAAGTACGGTACGGCGGACTCTCTCATTAATTAACGTTAAAAGGGAAACTTTTGTAATTGCGCTCCTAAGACGAAGCGATGCAGCCTGACCTCCTCGCTGACGCGTCGTTACGTCGACGTCAGAGAGAACTAGACGGCGCGTCTTGAAAAGTGAAGCCTTTCTAGTGATTAGGGGCGCTGTCGAATTTATTATATTATAGCCTCTAAATCCTTTACAAGTGTTAATAATAATTCATACTATATTCTGGAAGTACGACAATTTTCGGAATATTAACTTTAATTAATACAAAACTACGGGACTATATACGAATACGATATTCTATTTGCGATTTATAGTATTTATAGTTTATTAGAACCTGTAGTTTCTTTCGTGGCTAAGACCCAGGCTTTAAACGTTAAAGTTCCCGTCTGCTTGTAATGTCTAAACGAAACGACCGCATCATTAAATAATAACGCGAGTTATATAGGCATCATGAAGTCATCGGTCGTGAAACTATACGTCATTATTTATGCGCACGTGTAATCATGCTATATATATCACAATGGATGTACTGTTCTGGTGCATTATGATCTGTCTCGCGAAATCCTTCAGATCGATTTTTTTTTTTTGGCCGATGTATTTTATAAGTACCCACGTGATTTGACCTTTCTTTCAAGGGTGAGCTGCAAACATAAGGAAGGTAATAAAAAGGCGAATCTGCGATACCTTTTTATACCAATTCAAAACGCTCGCGTTCGTCACTGAGCCTTCTCTCCCAAGGATTACCTACAGGCTTTCAAGTACGAAGTTTTCATACGTCCTGATTGTGTAGACGTGTACTCCAAAAGCGGTCATACAAATTTCGCGTCGGGGTCGACTGGGCAGGGATAAGCCACGAATGTGCAGCATTTGCAGCCTATGATGTCATGAGCCGTTTCGTTCCTCTATGGGATGTCAAGAGTGTCTGTAGGAAATTCTTAATACAGTGATAAATATCTGAGAGTAACTCCGAGCCCAAGTGTTTCAAGATCTCGCGTGTGCTTGTACAACGAGAGCAAGTCTTGTCACATATACGACCGTGACACTAAAACAGTGGTTCTCGATTTGTGTTCTCTTATCATTATGCTCTTATTATCTATATAATCTAAATTTCTTTTCTAATTTGCAAATTCAAGGAATTCGTTTTTTAAGAGCTTACATAAAAATTATTCCAGAAAAAGAGGAGAAAGAAAAAAATATTCTTAGTATACTCTATACATCCATACAGAAAAATATTTATCTCTGATTTTAATTAAATCAATTTAATTACGAAAAAACGTAGAATAGCTTCACTTCACTTTGATAAACAAGTAACTTCAGCAACGAGCAAATTTATCGGCTGTTCTGCGGTGTGTAAAGGGTGAAAGCACACCCACCTCAAACGTGATTAGAATCTTGATACTAATCCCGGTACAAATTGAATCATAGCCACCGGTGCGCGTCACTCATCGTGACAGCCAATACAGAGAAATGCAATTTCGGATGGCACGCACGTATAAGGCGTGACCACGCGACACAGAAAATTGACACGATTATCGATAACCGCGTGTATACGATGCACCGCGTGCATCTATCTCTCGTACGCCGCAGGCATGCACCCAGTGAATGCTTAGAGTCCCTTGTGTTTAAACTGCCTTTAGGGACCAATACGTGATCGATACACCGCTTTGTAATCACGTGCATGCCGCTTGCATAGTGTAACATCATCAATTAATTAATATTTGCAACATTCAGTAAATCCAACCAATCTTTGGACAATAGAATGTGATCGGTAATTACGTGTGTGTGTGTGTGTGTGTGTGTGTGTGTGTGTGTGTGTGTGTGTGT
>Ga0157363_1001889_pt1 | contig 17965 bp, 20 predicted proteins | sample AttsexASBM1_FD_111477 | JGI IMG/M metagenome (GOLD analysis project Ga0157363, IMG submission 111477) | Fungus gardens microbial communities from leaf cutter ant in Ribeirão Preto, State of São Paulo, Brazil - Atta sexdens ASBM1 | ecosystem: Host-associated > Fungi > Mycelium > Unclassified ... | reverse complement strand
TCACAGATCTGTTTATATTAGCTCAGCGCGCCAAGGCCAATTACCTTAAATTCACCCCATCACCGCTTTACTCTTGTTCCTTCATCCCACCCTCATCCCACCTTTTTCCTCCTGCAACTTGAACATTTTCATTAGACATGGACAGAATCCTCTCACCACATTCCCCTGAGGTTATTGCTCACAACCATTTTCAGTGAGCAAATTTTTTTACCCTATCACTGGGTCACTTCTTATCTTTTTCTTTCAGAGAAAATTGGTTTTCCTGGGATTTGTACGATATCAACGAACCCCTTGTTTCAAATTGTGCCTCGTATTCTGCCTTTGAACGGTATACAAGTGGGACGGATCTCTATATCCTTCCACATACATCTGGAGAGTTGTTGAATCTTCTGTGAGCATGACCCATCTCCTATTTTTGATGTGCTGAGTCATCCTTTTCTCAGTGTAAGCTATGCATATGATGCCATTCACAATGCAATAGCAACAAGTCGCTCCACTCTTCAGCCAGGTGGATACAGCAGAGTATGTGGCTAATTGGTTTACGCTGAAATTTTGCGTGGAGTTCCTGACGATGTGTGACTCCAGGTATGCATCCTTGCCGAGAAGTCAATCTATGACATTCTAAATTCAAATGACAATGTCAAGTTTCTCCTCGGTCTTCACAGGCAAGATAACAATACTCAGTCCAATAGCGGTGAACGCAGTTCAACACCAATCTCGACACAATGATTATCACTGATCTCCCTCTCTTTGATCATATATCACATACCCAACGTGTCGTAGTGTGACTCTATGTTTTTTGTATTGCTTGTAGTTACCGCAGTGTATGCCATTTTGTAAAGTATTCATTGTGTACCATTATTTTTAGACGTTCTAACAGGGGTTATGCAACTGCGGGTTGTCTCGATCACCGAAGAGACCTGTTACGTGCTCCTTTTGCCTTTCTGTTCTCTTTACGAGAGCTCTGAATCACTGATAAGGTAGGGTTGTGAACGTGCGTGAGATCTTCTGTTCAGGACGTCTCTCGTCCTCCTCCCCTCTAGTTCTTCAACTGTGTACTTAAAAGGTGGTCATTCTTGCAAACCAGGCCTTCATCTATACTATCGAAACATGAAAATTGCAGTTCCTTCACTCTTGGCCTTGGCAATTGCGCTGGCTGTGGCTTCACCGATCCAAGAACCTTTTCAGGTGAATGCCTGGAATGATACCATTATCGATACCAGTACGTGCTTCGCTCACGTTCGCCTGCAATAATCGGAGATCTCATTTATTTTACCAAGAACCGAACAAGTTGCATGGGCGCTTCTTGCACATAACGGATATGCATCCAGATCCCTATTACACCTATCGCGCATCGACTTCCAAATCATGCCATGGAAAGAAGGCCAAGAAGAAGTCAAGACGGGCCAAATACTGGGGAACGCCTACTGTGTATGTTCCAGAACTTTTTTTCAAGCTCCTAGCTGGCTTCGCTAACCGGTTGAGGGGGTGAACCCTTGGCGTTTAGTGAATGTGACTCGCCATTGGTATTAACCAACTTTACGTTGGACTATCTTGAGAGAAACTGGGCTGACCAAGTTGATTTCGTCATTTGTGAGAGTTTTGAATTTCTTCATTTGGGTGCTGACGGGGGGAAACAAACGCTTGATTTGGAAAGGGACGGGGGATAATGCCAGGTACATGTACCACCGTAAAAAAAAAAGAAACTGCGGGAGCCCGGGCTCATTAACTGTGACCTTCATTAGGCATGATAATGATCACAAGATACCTCGAACACCAAGCGAGATATTTGACCTCAATAGACAAGTTGCTACAAGAATGGAGAAAATATTTCTTAAGAGAGGTGTTCCTGTTGTGCCGAGTCTCGGTAAGGAAATATTTATTTTGGCTCTACGGCACCAACTTAAGATGATGTCAGGAAATAATGATATATGGCGTCAGTTCTCATTATGCTTGCTGATTTTCGACCTTTAAAAAAAAATTCTTCATGTTTTTAATCTGATCATTAGCCCACGTAAGTGGACATATTCTCTTGGTCATTCGGGGAACTGAGCGTAAGCTGCCTAACAACAGAACATCATGACCCCTGGTGAGTGAGACATGCGAGAGAGAGCTGAAAGACTGATGTGCTATTTTTAGGACCCAACAGTATCACTGAGGCGTTTGCATCGTAAGTGATCTTTTTCTGATGGACTCGAAGTATTGATCTATCTGCGACAGCATCTGGAGCTCGTTTGTCCCTTTTGCCCAGCGTCGGGTGTTTGAGCGTGGAGCCTATTATTCTGTTGAAGTTATTCCCAGACGAGTGGCCGTGATTTCTCTGAATTCGATGTACTTTTATGATTCGAACAAAGGTGGGTGGACAGTTGAAGTGAAGTGAAACGTTAGCTCATGATGGACAGCTGTGAATGGGTGTCCGTACCACGATCGCAAGGACGCAGGGAACCTAGAACTAGACTGGCTAGAGGTGCAGTTGAAGATGTACCGGGACAGGAGCATGCAGGTGTGTTTGTGTGTGTGCTTGTCATTCGGATGACACATGTGGACTGATGTGATTTTGTGTGTGGCAGGTGTACCTCACGGGTGGGTATGTCAATCGATGAAGACAAGGATGCTGACTGGGGACGTAGGTCATGTTCCACCGTCGCCCGGGATGTATTTCCCGGAATGTGTGAGTTGACTGTCCAGTTTTCTGTGCCATTGGGGTGGGCTGGTTGTGCTCATGGAAGACACACAGTATGTTCGGTATGCAGAACTGTCGCTACGGTTCCAAGATACGATACTGGGGCATCTGTATGGGGTAAGAATTTGAAACTGCTAGAGGGAAGTATGATGATTTCTGATGCAGAGGGACGGACAGCATATGAATATGGATTTCGTAGGTGGTCATGATCCGATTTCTGATCCTTCTCTCAAGTTGACTGATGGGCAGTTCCTGTTTATGGAAGAGGTGGACCTGGAAATCATACCGGAAAAAGAGAATCTGAACATGAACGTGACGGGGACGCACGATGGCTTGTTTGAGACACTGATGGCGGAGTTTGCACATCTGCCGAAGGAGGGGGATGAAGAGAAACTGGACGGGCTTGCGGTGGTGAACGTGGCACCGTCGGTGGTGCCGAATCCGTTTGTGCCTGGATTCAGAGTGTTTTCGTATAATGCCACGGAAGGGAGAGTGGGGACGAAGGGGAAGCGGGACCACAGCCATCGACGGGGACGCCGAGGTGACAAGAAACAGGCGTGCAAGAAGGAGCCGCACCGAAGCTCGTGGAAGTGCCACCTGGACGAGCCATGGTTCTCCGACCCGGATGCGCCATCGCGCAAGAACCAGGCGTTGACACCGCTTGGATATGCTCAGGTAGGCATGAGGTAGGGTCTGAACCATCGGCTGACGACTTTTTTTTTCTGCTATAGTACTACATGCCTGACATTGGCAAGGCGGGCCGGAGAGACGGGCCGGAGTTCCGACTGGAGTACGTGACGTACAAGTCAGGTGATGGGGTAGGGAGCAGGGAGGCGCCGTACGGGATGGAGGACCTGACGGTGGCGTCGTGGGTGGGACTGGGGCGAGAGCTGGGATCGGGGGATGGGGAGGTGCGGCGGCGATTTCACGAGTACATGTTTGTCAGTATGTAAACAGGGATCAACAAGGGTGTTGTTGTCTTGGTGATGGGATGAAACGTCGCTGCGGACGTATTAAGCGGACGAATTTTTTTTTTATTTCCACTTGAACTTGGACTGGCCACTGACTGACTGGACTGACTGACTTTGTGATTGACTGACTTGACCCTGACTTGACCCTCCTTGTCGGCTGGCCCGAACACAATAACCATGCTCAACCTCGATTACGTGCCCCACGCCCGCTCCGCCTCCGTTTCTTCTTCCTCCGAACACTCCCTTTCTCGTCCTCATTCCGCCCACGGCCAGCGCACGTGCCATCCCGACCTCAACGGCCCCCTCCGCCCGCCCCACGCCCGCGTCCGCGCATCACCTTACCTCCGCGACCCTGACTCTGTCCACTCCTCCTCCGACGATACAGACGATATTGCTATGTATCTTGCCCCCGTCTACCCCGATGCTGCCCATGCTGCCTCTGCCTTTGGCCGTATGGCCATCTCGCCTGACCATGCCCTTGATAAGCTTGCTGCCAACGTTCGTCTCGCTACCACCACCCGTGCCTCCGATCGTGCCAAACAAATCTTTGTCCAGGCTTGGTGCGTTCCCCCCCCCTTCTTGCTTTTTTTTTGCTTTTCTCATGCCCATCTCCAGGCTCACCGCAAATTACGCCCCCTACCCAGACGGAAATGTCCCAAGGCAGGGCCTCTATTTCTCCTATCGTCGTGTCTGTGACAACTACAACATCCCCCACATCAACACCGCTACCCTCGGCAAGGCCATCCGTCTCTGTTTCCCAACCATCAAGACCCGCCGTCTCGGCGTCAGAGGCAACAGTAAATATCACTGCAAGTATCTCCATCCTCTCCTCATCCCCCCCCCACTAATCCATCCCCCAGACTGCGGCATCAGGCCAGCAACCACCACAGAGGCAGAGTTTCTTCAGGACTACATCCAAAAGTCCAATAATAGTGCTGGCCAATCTTCCATCAACGCTGCACGCCTCGCAAACGAGCAGGCCGATGCTTCCCACAGAGCAAACGATGATGCCTCCGCAGACGGAGATGACGATGACGACGATTCAGAGGGCAATCACTCTACTACCGCTTCCAAGCACAATTCTCTCCTCCTTTCCAACGATCTCAAGGCCGTCGTCTATTCAGATGATCTCAGTGATAAGACCCCTACTGCCGCAACTTTGCTTGCTCAGGCACAGGCACAGCGCCCTGGTACCTACCCCGCTCAGGCCTCCATTCGCAGACATCCGGCCCACGAACCCATTCTCACTCCCGTCCACACTACTCATCCCCTCTCTTCCACCTCCACTTACATCACTGGTCAGCCTGTCCTCTCCGTTCGCCAGTTCCCCGGCTTCCCTTCCATTGTCGAGGCTGTCGGTGTCAACTCCACTTCTACCCATGGCATGGCTGGCCGTGAGGTCTGGGACTGGTTCCAGGATCATCTCGATGCCTTACTCGAATCCATCAGGACTTTCCGTTTTGATCAGTTCGAAATCCATCTCCGTACATTCTGGTCTAATCTCATAGGTCATCATCGCGAAGTGGTCCATGCTCCAGCCATCGCTGGCTTAATGGCAAAAGCGGATGCTATTGTCTACGATGTAGGTGGCCTTGTTGGTTGGCTGGCTGTCTCTTTTCTTGGGAAGCTCATGCTATTTCCAGGAAATTCTCGAAATTCTCCGCTCTCAGATGCTCTCCCCAATTCCTCCCAATTTATTGAATAACCTACGACAACTGGCCCTCAAGATGGAGAAAATGCTGCTGGCTGCTTTGGAAGGCTATGGAAACACGTTTGTGGAACCAAAGGTCGAGTTGGGTGCACGCTTTGGTCACCTTATCTGTGCGTGGTTTTGACTCCGACATCCAACCTCAATTGATGGACTGCTTCTTCTTCAGTACGTTTTCTTGATATCTATCAAGTCACTCAGGCTTTGAATACCGTCCTCACCAACGCGAAGCAACTGGCCGACATGAGGCGCTCATGGGAAAAAGTGGACTTTGAATCAGTCCGCAATCAATCTGCTTTGGTATGCAACTGCCGTCACGAGGAGCTCGTCCAGTTACTGGAGATTGAGTTTGTGGCTCTCCTGGACAGCCTCCCCAAAACCACGGAGCCCGTCAGAGAAGTCATGACATGGGCCGACAAGTGCTGTGACAGACTCATGGGTAACAGTCGCATACATGGTAATCCAGAAGATAGAGGGGGTATGAGCTCTCGCAGTATCCTCATTAGATGGGGTTACGTCACAAGTCAAGTTATGAGAGATCTTGTACGTGTTATGATCTTTTCATCTCCTCAAGTTGTTCATTTCAGCAGACTATTCGCAGTGACCCCGCTTTCGGCGCCTTCCAAATCTTGAAACTATTCCTAGAGTGAGCTATTCTTGTTTACCCCGCGATGGCTAGCCCTCAATCGTTCCCGTGTAGTGATTGGATTGCCGTCAATGTCCTTCGAAGCGTTGCCCTCTCGACCAACTCAGTTGCTGCCTCGGTTGAACCTGTGATGCAACAGCAGTATTTCACCCTTTCTCCGATGGCTGGACAAGAAAATTTTGGGTCAATGGATGTTGGACGAACCTCTTTGATGGCTCACACGCCCACCACTTCGAGTATGCTAGCAGCCCTCCAAGGCGACCCTTTCCCTTCCTCTTCTTTGGCAGCATTTGGCTCTGATGCCTATGGATCTATGCAGTACATGGATCCTGCGACCACTCAAGAAGACGCACTATCTTCGAGTCACCAAGCAGGTCTTACTTTCAATGACTTTTCGGGTCCAGGAAATGCATTCGATGTCGGTAGCTATTCGCAGGATCTGGCGATCAGTGCTTCGGCCACTACGCAGAGCGAGTCTGAGCATGAGGTCGAGTCAGTCAAGACAGAGCAAACACAAACCGTCTAGGTTTTTTTCTGCTGTGATTTCGTTTGTCTATGAAATTCTTTTCTTGTCATCTGGGTATTGGAATCCGGTCTTGTCTCCCTTGCTATACAAACAAACGCTCATTCTTTCTTGTTTCACATCTACCTGGCGTCCTTCATTGGTTTTTCTTTCTTTCTCATCTTGCTGCATCCCTTCTGGCTGCACATTCACTCTCTTTCAATAGTGTATAGGCTCACCATAATGGGCGGATTTTTCGTCAATTTATCTGTTTTCTTATCTTTTTCTCGACTTCTATTTGTTATCAATAGCGCTATTCATATATATATATATATATAACAGACCCCTGTTTTTGCTCCTTGTTTGTTTATATAACTTAATTCAAAACTGTTTCTTCCAAGGGAAAATGAAATTAATCAATTGAATATGCACTACACGGTAATCTCTCCCTCCTTCACATTCATATCAGTCATATCCTCCTTTTCCTCTTCCTCCTTTTCCTCTTCCATCTTCTCCTCTTCCACATTCTCCTCTTCCACCTTCTCCTCTTCCACCTCCTCCTCCATTGGTTTTTCACTTTCAACAGCAGAAGAGGGTGCGTTAGGTGTCTCTACTTCGCTGGGCGTCGCCGTTACTAGAAGTTTGGACTCTTGTTTTGTCAGCCGAGCAATCTCAGCTTCAGCTTTCTCGATGTTTTCTTCAGTAACGCGAGCCTGGTTCGCTTCGAGCCATTCCTTCTTGGCATTGAGGTCACCAATCACACGAGAAACGTCAGCTTGCGAATCTGGTGCGGGAATGGAGAGACTAAGAAGGGCGCTGAGAGTACCGAGCGGAATATGAAATTTCTCATTTGACGATGAAATTCCGTTATCTCCTGTTGATCCATTGGGAGTTTTCGATGCGCCACCCTTCTTTCCCTTCTTTCCCTTCTTTCCACCGACAAAGTAGTTGTCATCATCCTCGCCCTTTTTCTTTAGAACGACAACATCCTTGGGAACAGCGTCGACCTGTCGAATCTCTAACTTTGGTACACTAGCAATCTCGGCTCTTGCGAATGGAGAACTGTCAGATTTCTTAGCGACAGATTTGCCAGAAAGAAAGTCGATAAGGGTTTGGCAGTCTTCAATGGCGTCCTTGTAAGCAGGTCTTGAGGCTTCTTCACGTATCCGCTCGACGATCTCGAGCTTCTTGCGAGCTTCTTCTTCCGCACGTTGAGCACGTTGTTTCTCGGCACGTCGTGCGCGGTCTTCATTGACTTTTTTCCAATAAGCGTCCTGAGCCACTCTGTACGTTTGTTGTCGGTCACGCTTCTCCTGAAGAAGACTTTTAATTTCGGCATTGACACTGTCACGTTCCTCGAAAAGTTGGTTGCGACCAGCATAAACCTCATCCGACTCCTTCTTAATCTCATTCAGCTCAAGTTTGATGGCTTCAAAACGATCTGAGAGTGCTTTTGCATCGGGATCATCGAGCTGCTTCCTGAGTTCATCAATTTCCTGGCGAGTAGAATCAATAGTGTCCTGGTCCGCTTGGAAGTTCTCGACAATACGACGCGTTCGGTTAATTTGGTTAATTTCCATTAGGGCACGTTTTTCGTCTGCCAACTTCATGCTACCAGATTCGATTCGTTTTTCGAGTGATCTATTGAACTAGGGTCGAGATAGTGGATTCGTAAACTTGGAAATTCACATACGCAACATGGTTATCCATTTCGTGAACAGATTTGAAGGGGACTTTTGATTTCTGGGCTTGCAGTGTTTTAATCTAGACCAAAATGGAATATACAAGGTGAGCTTCCGGGAGAAAATGATATGGATATACCTTGTTCTGAAGGTTATCCTGAAGAGACTTGACCTGCTCCAACAATCGACTCTTGTTGTACTTCCTCGATGACTGCTTCTCTCTGATATCGTCAAGCTCAGTCTTAAGTGCATTCCTGCGTTCATTGTTCGCATTTGGTTGGCTGGCTGAGTTAATTTTCTCCCGAATGGTAGCCTGACAGAAGGAGAAGAAGAGGGTATGTGGTTCGAGTGAGAGGACCATGGAAGGAACTTACGAGCTTGGTTTGAAGAGAATAGACTTCCTTTTGGATTCTATCTTGCTCCTTCTCATATGCCACCTTGTCGGGTTTCCCTCCGGCGAGGAGGAAGACAGTTTCCTTCGACGTGTCCTTTTTCTCACCTGCAGTAACGGGTTCGTTCGACCCGTTTCCTACCGGTACTTTTCTCTTTGAGCCAGAGGCGTTGGACTTGGTCTTGGGAGCAGACATTGTTTTTTTCCAAGGGGATGAATGGGAAGGTGAATGTGCAAAGAATATGCAAAAACGGATAAATTCCAAGAAAACAAACTTGGGAATGATCGTGCGAAAGAAAAGAGTGTCAGGGATTTTTTTTTTACAACAAATAAATAACGTGGTACAATCGCCACTAGAACACAAGCTTAGTGTCCAGTTTTTCTATTTCCTTAGAACACTCATCGTAAAGCTGGAGATATTCTTCGTCTTTTTCTTCGACTGTTCCTTCTTTTGGTTTGGATTTCCGTTTGAGATTTGGGCATACCATGACGCAGCTTGTTGGTCGTTTTGTTGAGCTGGAATAACCAAGTTCTTCTTTTGAAGGGACGAAGACGTAAGGTATTTGAGCTTCTTCGCTCAAAATGGGGAGGTGAGAGATGATGTCGATGGGGTTGATGTCGGCTGCTAGTACAAGAAGACTGGATAATAAAAAACCGATTTGGTTCGATAGGCTGAATTGGAAAGTAATTCGTTAGAACAACGTACCCTTTATCACCTTTTCGAATCCCTTTTACTACTTCCTTTACACCGCGTTTCACATGCCGCGCTTTGGAGCCTGATCAAACAAGGTGTGAGGAAGCTAGGGTTAAGGAAGAGAAATATAGGGATAACGATAAATACAGACCTTTTTTAACTACCTTATGTATTTTCTTCAACAATTTCTTTGGTGCAAGTGGTTGTGCAATAGGCGATAGCTCCTCGAGAGGTATTGAGAATCCCTCTTTCTTCTCCTTCTTGGATTTCTTGGGCGACTAAACCAACTTTGAGTATTCATACATGAGGGCTGGTGCACCAATTTACTGACCACACCCACATCAGCCATCTCAATGTCCTTGTCAACAACTGAGGCCTCCGAAACCTCCTTTTGTTTATCTTTATTGCCCATAGCGAGTAAGTGCGGATTTGTTTGAAACTTGTTTGAAGCTGGGAGGAAATGTGTTGTGACGTCGCATGTCACACCTGCGGGCTAACTTCTTAGATCATATACTATCTATCATTTATTGAACTATATCTTTTAGCACCAACATCGTAGATCGCAAGACTGGCGCAGGCCATTGACTTCAGGCAAAAAAAGTCTGCCTGCATTGAATTGCCTTGAGAAGTATCCCCAGGGCAGACCGGGTTATTCAACTCGCAACACTGTCATAGAGGATTTCTCAATGTCAATGTATACCATGAGTCAGAAATATTGCCCCTCACCTGCTCTTCCATCCCATATTATCTTGTAGACACATCAAGTTCGTCGTCTTCTTCGCTATTAATATAAAGGCCGTCTCGGTTTCTCAAAAAATTGAGAAACACCCAATGCATTCCATGCATTTCCATGTCATACCACCAATTAATGGCAATAGTTGTTTCCTTCGCTTGTTCAACGTAATGCCACCAGCCAGCTGGGAGATACAGTGTTTCTCCTGGTCGTAAATAAACGTGAATAGGCGATATGTCTGCTGGAAGAGCATTTGGTGAATTGGGATCAAGGATCGACGACCATCGAACGGGTGACACATTTTCTGAAGGGCTTATTTCAAAAGAAGTCGAGGGCAGAGATCTGGTATATGTAGCATGTGGATAAAGACGTTCTATTTTGTGTCGCACAGGGATGATTGCGCTTAGATACCACACAGATTGAGACTGATGACAGACCTTTTAGACACCAGCCGTCTACAGGAGGTAGCAAAGTGAAACGTTTTTCTCCCCTCACGACCGTATAAATGTTCTCGTATGGGTCTAAACATAAAAAGTGATCAGTCTGGGGGATTCTGATAGCAGCAGCATGGAGCCTGGCGTTTGTGGGCAAAGTGAAATGAACTCACCATTATGAATACTCGTGGTGCTTCTTCCATTTCCAATCCAGAGATTGACAGCATCAGGACACCGGCCTGCATGAGATTGGAGGTGTGTTCATTTGAGGTTGTCAAGTTCAGCTGACCAAGTGCTTCACTGCACCAAGACACTCTGCTGGGTACGTCTTCCCTGAGTGGTTCATATTCCGACCAGGATTGACCCTTATCTGTGAAATACTCTGAGGAGTAGAGGTTTCCGTTTTGCGATTGGAGATAGACGATGTCTGAAGCAGAATCTATGTATTGTTAAATCCTTCAGACCAAAGAAGTAGTATGAAGGTAATGTCACAAACCCTGATCAGCGAGCCTGGTCAAGAGATCCCGCATAGACATCTGTTCAATATGAGGCTCGATAAAGTACAATTTATTGTCCGGTCCTTGAGATACGGCATCCGCACGTCTGAAAATGACAAAACGTCAGTTCTCCATCCGAATTCTCATCTCATCTAGGTACAAGTGAGGAAGATAACCGACCCATTTGGTGTGATGGCGATAGCAATGCTGCGGTCCCCCATCTTACTGACAAGATAGTCATTTGTCCATTTCTGCGTAGCAGGGACAACAAAGCCTGACGAAGAAGTATGATTCATCGAAATTCTTGAGAAAATGTCGCGGTTCTTGCCTTTGATTATGACCGGGCGTGAGACGTGGATTAGACGTGAAAATTCGAGCGCGGTAGGTGGCCGGTCTAGCGTCTCGATATGGCTGCCATTGAGATCTTGAAAAGAATAGGGTAATCAGCGGACTAGGGATTCTATGTGCTGACGGTGAAAAATATCTGCCTCTATATTCATCTGATATCCAACGAGCTAATTTGCGCTTGAGCGTTTGGGAACCCGAGGATTGTGTCATTGAGCAAGTTCCTGATGGGATAACTTATTACATCAGTGGTTCGTGACGCGTGAGCGCTGTTGTTGACAGTACTTTCCTGACAACTCACTATTTTATGATGATTGTGAACGATGACAAACGGAGACTCCCAGCCTCCAAATCTAAGACAGCAAAGTCCCAAGTGAGTGCAGGTTGGTTGACGGCACTTTCAGATTTTGTGACCAAGATACAAGCAGCAGGGACAAAGAACACTACCTAGTATGTTTGGAAAGAAGCTAGAGAGAACATCATCCAAGCAGACCATCTCACCATCATTACCGTCTGGACATGAAGGGGAGGACCCTCTGAGTGAAGTGGCTATAATGCCCGACTCCACAGACACGAGTACGTATGCAAAACAAAACAAATACTCTAATCGGACCATTTGGACAGTAGACTCTAATGATACCCTTGCGACGACGCCTGAACACAAGACAGTCAAGAATTCCACATCCGAGAATCAGATAAATGTTGGACTGAGCCTGGCAGAGACGACTTCTCCAAATTCGAAATTCGATTCTGGACCGGAAAGTTTTCCAATGATGGTACTCGGGGAGTCGGAAGACTCACCTATTATTATTATGGATTCGTCCCCAAGGAAACCTACTGAGGACTGTATGGAGGAGGAAGGCCGGGCAGACTCTACCCCTACTCTCAAACTGAAGAAGAGACCTCTCCACCCTTTCTTTGCTCCTCGCAGCAAAATTATCCATTCGGTTGTCAATACGTCTCCACAACTGCACCATCCAAAATATCCAGAAGCCGCGTACCCAGACAGTGAGTCGCAACATGTTAAAGGGGATCAGACAGCATGCCCTCGTCCACCCTGCCCCTTGGAGCGTCGATGCGTCAATGCTGACACCGTTGGCCCTGAATGTTCACTGCGAACCGAGGAACGGGTCGAGAGCTATATACCTGTCCTCCGATTCTTATCTTCTAAATTGGAGGAAGAGGATGAAAACCCTTACGACGGGGATATCGATATCTTGCCAACCACTGAACAGAAAATTTATTTTGAACCAAACCTTATACGAGAACACCCGGCTATTGAACGTGTGGTTAACGCGGCGAGATCTAGGGGCGAGTCACCTTCATCATCAGGGCAGTTATGGGTGGATGCATGGCGCCCTAGATGCGCGAAGGAGGTGCTGGGCAATAAGCACTCTGCTCTATATTTGCGGAACTGGCTACATACATTGGGAATACAACTAAATCCTCCAGAAACGAGGAATGGGAATGGGAAGAAGAGGCGAAAGAGAGAAAAGAAGCGACCACACGTCATTCGAGAAGTTGCAAGGAAGAAGCTGCGCAGAGATGGATTGGATGGGTTTTTGGTTGAAGATGACGAGGATGATGACGACGTCGATCTGCTAATAGAAGACGTGGAAGATGAATTTGAGAATTACCAAAGAGGGCCACGACATTCGGGCAGAGATGAAACAATGTTGACAGCATTTGGTTCTGATGAGCCCGAGACCATCCATGAGCGACTGCATAACACGATACTATTAGCTGGACCACCGGGAACGGGAAAGACGGCAGCTGTATTTGCATGTGCCGAAGAACTGGGGTGGGAGGTGTTTGAGGTTTATCCGGGAATAGGAAGACGCAACGGTGCCAATGTGGACAATTTAGTGGGAGAGGTTGGAAAGAATCATCTTGTGAGGAACAAAAGAAGCGACATAGGACAGGCATCGGTTAGAAGATTACTGTCGGAGAATGGAGGGACAGATGGTGAAACTGAGGATCGGGCCAGTTCAGGTGGAGGAACGGCTGAAGAAGGAATCAAACAATCCATAATCCTATTAGAGGAGGTGGATGTGCTATTCAAGGATGACGTGAACTTTTGGCCAGCCGTGACGGATTTGATCAGAGAGTGCAAACGACCCGTGATCTGCACCTGCAACGGTGAGTGAGCAGGCCTGTGGAATGGAACCATTAGCTGACAAGGCATTCCCCAGATGCTTCTCTAGTTCCTATGAATGAATTGCCCCTCCAGAAAGTACTGTATTTTGAGCCTTGTGAACCGGAAATTGGTGCGGTATATCTTCAAGGCCTGGCATACGCGGAAGGATATCCATTACCGTTGGAGATGCTGGAGAAGATATATTGTGATACGTACGAGCTGGTAGGAGCGGACATGCCGCAAGAAGCAAGTGCACTGACAGCACACTGTGAATTACCTGTATACGACTTGCGGAGGGCTATTCACGGGGTCCAGATGGAATGTACTACTTGGAGAGGAAGGGAGGCCAAGACTGACATTACCAGACATGAAGAAAGCTCACATCAAGGTGCTGAGCTCATGTCAATTGTGGATGTCTGGACAGGAGGTGAACAAGTCAGCATCAGTGCAGCAGGAGAAGACGATCAGGATGGTCATGTCGTGCTCTATGGAATCGCGAGCGATCGAGATGAAGCAATGGCCCGGGCTGCCACACGACTTGCACGTGGATGGGCGGCACCGGGTGATGCCGATGATGGACACGTGGTGTTCCGCCGGCGACAGGCATATGGGAAGGCGACGGAGGAGTTGCGTGGCCGAGGGCCCCGGCATAGGCACGAGTGGACGGAGGAAATGGCGCTGGTACGGGCGATGGGACGCCGGCGACTCTTGGAGGGAGACGGAGGATCCGGACGGCAGACACGGAACAGCAAACGGTCTGGGGGACTTGAGGCGGTGCTGAGCGTGGGAAAGGAGGTGTTAGCCGCCGCGTGCAGCGCGATGGCAGACTTGTAGCTCGAGTCCATGATGGCGTCTTCACCGCGCTCACCGATGGGCCCGCAGAATACCTCCCCGCACCTCCGTAATCTCCTCCGCTCGCCATCCCTTGAACCCCTTTCGACCCCCGACTACACCGTCCGCCGCCATTCCATCCACCACCCTCACGGTCTCAAGCGCAAAGTCTCCTCCGATCCTCCCATTTTTGCCCCGGTTGGTGAGGAACCTGACCCCCGTCTCGTTGGTCCCGGTGTCCCTAGTCTCATGGACCTCGACTCTAAACCTCCAGCCCCAAAACGCCGTGGTTCGGCCATAGACACTCAGCGCATCGCCCAGCTTTCTCTCGCTGACCGTCGCGGTTCTGCAGACTCTCGTCCCTCCTCTTCGCATCCCTGGTGGTCCTCTTCTGCCCGCCGTGATTCCTCGTCTCCCATGCTGTCTAGCACGGGCCAAAACTCTGTCAATCTCAATCTCACCAGCCCCGATTCTCCCCATAACCATCTCCCATCCTCCATTGCTGCTTTTTCTTGGTCGTCCAACCCAGATCCTGCCCTAGATCCTCCCACCATTCCTCCTCTCAACTATCTCCCAGATCGCCGTATGTCTGTCCCTGATACTCTCATCTCTCATCCAAAATCTCTTCACCCGCGGTCTCCCCGGCCCTCCTCCCGCCAAGCTCAGCCCCCAGAACCTGACACGCGCTCCACTTCCGCTCAGGACAATCCAACTCCCCCTTCCGCTCCTCTCTCACTACCACAAACTACAACATTAAAGAAAGACAATGGTTCAACCCCCTACTCCCGCTCCCCTGAGCTCAGAGTCTCCCACAAGCTCGCTGAGCGCAAGCGTCGGAAGGAAATGAAGGATCTCTTCGACGAGCTCAGGGATCAGCTCCCTGCAGACCGTGGCATCAAGGCCAGTAAATGGGAGGTTCTCACCAAAGGTGTGTGTGAGTGTCAGAATCAAGTACCCTCAGTTCACCAACACGTTCCCCTTAGCTATCGATTTTGTTGGCCAGCTCAAACAGTCCAACCAGGATATGACACGTGAGATTGAACACCTGCGTCGAGAGGTCGACATTGCCCGAGGGAGCTCTGTCTATGGACAGCAACAACAACAGTCTCAAGTCCCTGTCGTGCCGTCACAAGGTCCACCGCCACCGCCACCACTCCTCCAACCCCCCCTGCCAGGACCCTCCCAACTCCCTCTTCCGAGGCTCCCTACTCAAAATGTTTACACCTCATTAACTCCTAGTCCGCTGCCCAATGGTGTCCATTCTCCGCCATAGCCTTCACTCACCTTTTTTTTGTAAACTTATTCCCTCGTTCTTGCTATGTTTCGCGACGGGCTCTCCATTGACTCCTGGTGCCCCTTTTGTATTTGTAGACCCAACATGACTCTCTTCAGTTCAATGACCTTAGAGTGTAGGGTCTTTTGTTGTATACCCGAACCAACGGATTTTGCAGTGACAAATAGTACCAAATACAGTTAATTCCTTGCTTCTTCTGCTATCATTGTTGCCACACACTATATGGCCCCCAAACAGCCCTCACTTGATTTGCTATTTCATCCTAAAAAGAACAAGAAGCCTCAACATCAGCCACCTCGTAAGACCCCATCCACGCCACGACCGAAACCAGCACCCGAGGAAAATGAAGGTTTACAGCTCCCAGATTAGCCGTTTCAAGATTTCAGACTGCTTTCGTCTGCCCTCAATGGCTGGAAATACGATGTCATGAAGTTTGACTCGCGCAGAACTCAGGACGTCTCCAGATGGATAGCACCCGTTAAACTCAACCGGAAGGACCTGCGGAAAGACGAACCTGCCACAGAAATCGTACCCCAGGCCCCCATGCTGGGACCAGATGGGAAACCTGTCATTGGTGCCGATGGCAATGTCGTCATGGTCGATGCTGAGGGCATACCTATCCAGCCTGCTGAGGGCAAGGAAAAGGGCAAGTCCACCGCAAATTCTGCCGCCGTCGCCAAGAAGCGATTCCAAAAGAAAACGCGACAAGTCTTTTATGTACCAGAGGAAGTCAGACAGTTGAGGAAGGAAGAAAGGTATCCTTGGATCATGGAGGACTCGAATCCGGTCCAGGACAATAGAGAGTTGTGGGTCGGACAGCTGGAAGATGTGGGCAAGGCGGAGACACATGCATTCTTTATGCCGGCTGCAAACGATGTCTTCAAATTTGTACCTGCGCATCGGTGGTACAAGTTCCAAAAGAAACTGAGGCACGGGTTCCCCACAGACACAGCAGGTGTGGAGCAGCTGGTAGGTCTATCTGAGAAAGGGTTCGGGTTTCCTGACTAATACATTTGTAGTATACAACATCACAGAAACGTGATCCTCAGGCTTGGCTTGCCAGCCGAAATGGTGGTAGAGGCGTTTCAGCCGCTACTGCTGCCATGTTCAAAGCAGAGGCCGAAGGAAGGACGATCACTATCGGGAACTCACTCGTGCATACTACTGGTCAGAGTCTGGGTCCCGGCGGCAGGAGACTAAAGACTGTGGATAGCGGAATGGACCACTTGTTTGGCGAGGACGAGGACGAGGATGGAGAATTCAAGAAAAGGCGAGCAAGAGAAATGGGCGGGGAGGGTGATATGGATGAACAAGTTTATGAGGAAGACTTTGCTGATGACGATGAACATGCCGTTCTAGACGAAAACGACGAAGAAGTAAAGGAGGCTGAGGTCTGTCCCTGTCGACAGAAACGTAGAGTTCCTGCTCTTGACCTTTTATTATAGGAACGTCTGAAACGGGCATACCGGACGGCGAACAAGCACCGTGAGGCTGGTATCGACGAAGATGAAGATCAACCAGAGAATCCCCGCATGAGTAAACAAGCAAGAGCAATGCAAAAGCTTATCCGCAATCGCGAAGGGAACGATGCGTATGAGTCTGATGATGATAATCGGAACCCTTATGCCAGCTCGGTAAAGCCTAGCGTCTTCATACCGGAAATGATGTGCTTATTTTTGTGCAGGAAGAAGAAGAAGAAGAAGAAGTATCTGTACCTACTGGACCAGCGATTCAACAGCAGCCACAGCAGGTTGACGTACAAGCTAGATCACAAACGCCGAAACCTGGAGACACCCCCCATCTTCAATCAGATGTCAGCAGTTCACAAGCCACTTCTCCAAGTCTAGGCGGGCATTCTGTGGTTGCTAAGCGCGCGACCAGCCCCAAGGCACCCAAACTACTCAATCAAGGCGTGAGCAAGCCCAGCAGCCCAAACAACAGTCGAGCCACTAGTCCCACAGTGGGAAGCCGTGCAACTAGTCCCGCAGTGAATGGCCAAAATTTTGCTAGCAACAAGCGCAAAGCAGACGACACGGTGAATGCGGGCAGCCATAATGTTAATGGCCAGCCAAAAGCTAAGAGGAGGAAGGAGGTTGCACCTGTGACACCAGAAGAGATGAAAGTCCTGTTGGCTGAATGGTTGAAGACATCACCGAAGGAAAAGGCTACGACAAGAGAGTGCATCCAGCACTTCACGCCGTATCTCACGGACCAGGGGAAAAAGGCCGAGTTTTCAAAAATGGTTAGGGAGATTGCGGTACTGAAAGAGGGTCACCTTGTTCTTCGTGCTAGCGTTGTGTCAGTAGTACCTTCTACGACGGAATGAGCTATCACGATCACGCCTATCACTGTTATATTGTATCTATAGTGCCAGATTTGTTATTTGATGGACATTGGGGAGCAATGTGTAAACCAAG
>Ga0157363_1001888_pt1 | contig 17971 bp, 4 predicted proteins | sample AttsexASBM1_FD_111477 | JGI IMG/M metagenome (GOLD analysis project Ga0157363, IMG submission 111477) | Fungus gardens microbial communities from leaf cutter ant in Ribeirão Preto, State of São Paulo, Brazil - Atta sexdens ASBM1 | ecosystem: Host-associated > Fungi > Mycelium > Unclassified ... | reverse complement strand
TGTGTGTGTGTGTGTGTGTGTGTGTGTGTGTGTGTGTGTGTGTGTGTGTGTGTGTGTGTGTGTGTGTGTGTGTGTGTGTGTGTGTGTGTGTGTGTGTGTGTGTGTGTGTGTGTGTGTGTATATTTAGATGGCATATACAGGGTGATTTTAACATTTCGTCACTCATCATGAGCAGATAGAGTGAATCGAACTGAGTCGAAAACTTAACAAGATATTAATTACTAAAAATTGCCAAATATTGATCTAGAATAATTTTTTACTCAAATACTATCAACTTTATAGAAAAGCTGTTATTAATATCTCGTTAACTATTGCGTAAACTGCAAAATGATAGATGACTTTTCGGAACGAAATGCGTTAACCCTGTATATATGTCATCTAAATAAATGTATAGATAACACAATAATATAATTATAATATAATATTCCATTCCAAATTATTACAAGATTTCAAATATTATCATAGAGTTGCACAATCTTTTAATGAAATATTACATCATGTTAATTCGTCAATTGCGGTATATTGGTCTGAAAATACCGACATTGTGATTGTATTACAATAACTGATAGCGTTTTCGGTATTATAGGTACTGGCGAATGGATTATACGTGGATCAATTCGGATTGAAAATTGCACACATTATACACATATCACGCATCGTTGCAGGGAAAAGACATAAATTACCGATGCCTGGCGACTCGCCCGAACGAATTCAGCTCCGGCAAACTTTGCAAAATAGCGCCGGCGCGTAATCAGCGGCGCGTTATCTGTCCTCGCTTACAAACGCTCAGTGTTGCCTTTTGTGTGGGCATTGAGATAGAGGGGGCAGTCGGGGAGCAATAAATATGTTATTAAAATTACCATAACCTCGCACGCCGGCAGGGTAAAACGGCGCATTTTGCAGTTAATTTTCCGGTTATCTAGGTAATAATCTCGCTTACGGCAGGGCCGGTTAACCCTTTGGTTATAGGGGTGACTATCGCGAAAAGGGGATGAGAATGATAGAGGCGGAAGGTAAATCGGGAGCAGGGGTGAAAAGGGGCTCAGTAATGGCCGGTGCTGATGCCGCGTGTTACGTATCGGAGACATTAATAAGCGGTTTACAGCGTCGAAAGTAGGAGCAGCGTGCCGTGGAGGAGTTCAATGGTGAACATTTCCACAACGAGCACAGTTTCGTTCGACGCGATCTCAAAATCGAAGGGAGCTTTGCTTGTGGGACCCTCGAGGGCTGTTGGATGGCATCGGTGCCAACACGACTTTGTCTGAGACTTTGTCCGCCTCCACCCTGCGCCATCGACCCGACCTATCCCATCAACAATTAGCTGGCTCGGTATTGAGTGCACTTAGTAAGAATTAAGTAAACTACATGGTCGCGTCCTGTCGTTTCCATCAATAAGCGTAATGATTTTTATGATTCCTATTCTTGTCGCGTACCTAATATCTATTTCTCAGTAAGTCCTAAATGATGAAGTATGAAAGTAATGAAAATATGCCATTTGTAGCAACGATTATGATTTTTTATTAACAGATATCAATAGACACCCATATCGCGCTTTACAAAATCAATCCGAGATGAGACTAGCATGTTTGCCATTAAAGCTATATTAAGAGAAAATATACTCCGAAGTATAAGAAGGCATTAGTTTGTTTCTAGAGAGAATAAAGTTTTCTCGCTACATTACTTAAAGTCAACAAAGTTTGTGTAAACAATCGTGCCACTTGATTGACTAGCATTACGCTAAAATGCAGGTCTTTAATGCTTTATAAACACTCTTAACCCTGTTGATAATGTAAACTTTAACCGGTTTGGCTGGTTATGCAGAATGCACATTCCTGCCTCTACAAATACATTGTTTGGACGCGAATAAATCGATAATAAAGCAAGTATAATGATTGATGTTAACTATTGAATAGAATGTAATATTTTATCAATGTAATCAAATCTTCAACCTACGCGAGAATTTGATAATCGATAATAAGATGTCAGTCTGTTGAGATTAGCTTTTTTACTATTTTTTACTATTCATAATCGAAGAGAAGAGTAACTTCTTATCGAAAATATTTCAACCTCAAGCCGTGAGAGGGTTATAAATTCATAACTTACATCCCACGGGATTCATTATACGGGCCGGAAGATAACAATTCCTGCTAGCACAGAAAACTGCACTATACCACTTGCTGCTTGAACTCGAAATATTTCCGATAAAGACTTTCTCTTGTAGCATACTCCAAAATATTATATGGCTAAAATCATATAAAAGTAAAGAATGAAATTTGTGCTTTAAACGTGTAACATTTTATCTAAATATGTAAAATGTATGCGTAATTATATATGCTAAAAATTGGTATTTCATATATAAATTTCATACACATATGTATATACACGCGACAAGCGATTATGTGAAACTTGCGCGATATAATTGTACACTCAGCTTATAATTAAATCGAGACATCCGACCTGATTTTCTTCTGGAATCTTTCAATGACACAACATCAATTTGTCATCGTAAAATGTCGCGTGCTTTATAAATGTTCTACTTTACTTGGTATTTCTATCCCTTGTAAACAGATAAGTTGTTATTCCCTTGATACAGAAATCGATAAGCGGCGTCCGAGAATAGCGATCAAATGCTGATGAACGATAGCACTCTGCAGCGATTATTTGTAGGTAGATTGATGAATCTGTTCCCGCGAACGCTCATACCCCACGATTCCTCTCCCTGCCCGCTCGAAAATGGTGTTCTTCAATCTTCGTTGCCCGGGCGATAAGGACCCAGATCCTACGGTACAAAGATTTTCATGCTGACGCGCCATTCCTAGCGCCTAATTAATGAGTTTGAATTTTTCCGACGGCTAATGGAAAGACTGCCTGCGCAGCACGTAGTCAAAGGAACCGGCACAGTATGAAAGATGAAAAAGCGGCATCAAGGAATGGAGGTTAATACGCGAAAGTTTCGCGGTTTAAGGATATGAAACTGATGAGGTCGTGACACGATTTCGTCAATTCACGATTCTCCTCTCCCTCTGCTCCTTCCACCTTATCGAAAATATATTATACGAAATATGAATGGGGTAGAATGCTTGAACGATCATTGATAGAAACGTATAGGCTTCAACCGATGGAAATAAAGATTGCCTATTCTTTATGACACACATGTTTGAAATAGAAGGTTATATGAAAGATCTTAAAGCTGCAGAAGATGTATTGTTAGAAATATAACCATGAGTTTTCTTTACTGTAAATGAAGCTCATGGTTATGAACGAAATTAAAAGAAATAAATGATTTAACTGAAAATTAAATTACAGTAGTAACTTAAATGAAATAAACATGTACATTAAATTTACATTAAATTTATGAAATTTAATATACTTTTAATAAAATTTTATGAAAAGTACATTAAATTTCATAAATTTTCATGAAAAATACAATTTTATGTATACAAATATACTTTTTAATTATAAATACATTAAATTTAATGTCATGAAATTAAATTCAAATTGTGTAACTTAAAAGTTAATAAAATTTAAGAACAGTGTAATAGTGCGGAAATATTCATCCTGTACAAATTACACAAATATAAAATAAATACAAAATAAACAGTATTTATAATATAATACTTAAAATATTTATTATGTAAAAGAATTTATGATATTACTGGCTTAATTATTAGTTAAAAAGATTTGATTAAGTTAAAGTTTGTTACCTTGAAAATATATATTATACATATTATAGAATTGTCAATTAAATTATTATGAATAATACTTAATATTATTATATAGAGAACTTAAAAATTACATATATATATATATATATATATATATATATAGAAATTTATAACAAAGAAATAATTAACATTTTTCATTAAAATTTGAATTTGTGATTTTGTCATTATCTAAAAAAAGTTACAACTCTCTTTCAAATGCAGGGAACAGCAAATCTCGCGAATGAAAAGTTTCATCAATGTCTGATTTTCATGCTAAATAAACTGGAAAGAATTTTTTGCGGAGTAAGATTCAATTATGATATTATCAAGTACGTTTGAATGTTTCCAAAATAATAGAATAGTATGTATGAAAAGGGAATAGCATGAATGCAGAAGGGAAATGGCGCATTAGACAAGAATGAAAGTAGATAAAAAGTAGATAGGTAAGAGAGGATGCAGGAAAAAGATACGAACAAAATGCGAAAAGCACAAGGAGATCAGTTTAGACTTGTTGAAATGCATCGAGCATTCTGACAAAAGTACGGTGTTTACGAACAGAATACGTCCAGCAGGCATTACAAACCAGCGATTGTTAAGTAAATACCGTACAAGTGAATCGCATGTTAATTATCAAAATTGAACTGCCGGCCAGCTTTTATCAATTCCGGGAATTTACTTTGCGAGATAAAAGAAATTACCACTGGGAATTTTACAAGCTCCACTATACTTGCCTTAAGATTAAAGAGAACAAAATCTAGAAACTTGTTAAACGATTGAATCATCGTGACTTGTTTAAAAAGAATTAAATCGCATTAAGAAAGTTACTTTGCAGAAATAGAACAGAATATATATATCATAATTGTGATATAATATGTGATATAATATTTAGAAAGTTCTTATTATTAATAGATGTCATTAAAAGTCATTGTGATTATGATAAATTCTATCAATTATCAACGCATTATTGAGATTCAGATAGAGCAACATCGTACTTTAACCCGGGAATAATCACCTGGCTTTTTTGTAAAAAAACGATCACCCGGGATATCTTTATATCCTAATTAAAAGCATTATTATTAACATATTGTAATATATTATTATTATAATACAATAATAGAACTCCTTCTGTTTAATTAATTTGTTTGTTGTTATATATTATTAATAGTTTTCCGCGATTTATTAATATTTAAGAATATTATGAATATTTAATTACAATTTTCTGAAAAAATAAACAGGAACCAAACAGATAACGCTATAATCGCAGCAGTGCCATTTTTCACCCAACTGATAGTTTTTCTTTTTCAGTTAATTTGAATTTTCACGGAGCTTGGAGCTTTATATTTTCGTGATTTTTCATTATAATCATAATTAATTACAATTTTGCTTTTATGACGACAATCCTGCCTCGTAAAAAGCCAAATTTACCTTGAACCGTGATTGAGTTAATTTAGACTCGCAGTTTTAGCGTTAAATGAGATAAATACGTTAAGTAGCTTATTATGACAGTATTTCTTAAAAGTAGAGAGGAAGGTGGTATTATGGTCAGTATATATTGTGGACTCCCTTAACATCTCCGCTATTATATAGCGAATCCTAATGATAATTACTTATGGAATTATTTATTTAGTAGCTCGCCATTACATCATGGTGATATAGGGGAGATCAGGTCTCGTTGGCACAATTTTCACAATTTCGGCATTAGATTTTTTAAACAATTAATTATTATGATTAAAATATATCAATATGATAGAAAATATAGAGAAACCTTTCTCTATATTTTCGTATCAGTAATGGTTCTATACATAATTTCTTTGCAATAAATGAAATACAGATACGCTGCATTGTAGTTAACTTGCCCCGATATATGGGGTAAATTGGTACATATCACAGTATAAATTGCCTCCATGATAAACTCTATATTAAACTAACAAAAATATAATAGAAAAATAATAAAAATAAAAATTAGATAGGAGATATGTACTTTTTGATAAAAATTGTATCTTTCAAAATTATTTTGTAATCAAATAGCAAAATGTTGTTACAGAAAAATAAGTGTAAATTATTTTAATTCTACCTCATTTTAATACAGAAATATTAAATATAAAGCGTTTTGTGAAATATTAAATATAAAGCGTTTTTGTCAGAGTTAAATTGTAATTAAATGTTCACACGTGTGGTACAGCGAGTTAATATAACCTAACCTTTTCTTATGATACGAGCCAATACACTCTATCTCTGCACAAGTCCGATTTTAATCATTTTATTATAACAAATTACCATTGTTACCCAAAATAAGTATTGTATAATACTAACAAATATTTTTCTTTTAACTAATAATACATCACTTAGATTTGCTTTCGCAAACCGAAGAACATTAATACGAAATTATGAAGTGCTCAAAAATTTATTTGTCTACTCTTGAATCAACTTTTTTCTTTTTCTATTGTAATACTTGTTTGGTTTAAATGGAACTTAAGAAGAATATCTATTATAAAAGAAATATTTTGCAATAACTTTTCCATTGTTCTTTTATTATAAATGTAATGCCAATTTGCCTTTTATGGCAATGAGCCCCGGTCTATCTACCAACACTTAATAGCCAGCTTATAACGCATTTTTATTTTCAAGAATTTCGAAACTGAGGTATATTTTAGCATTTACACCATTCTCTCATTTTTCTTAAATATGAGCGTATTGTTACATGTATTTTTGAGTGTGTTGAGTGTGTTATTTGCTATTTAACATTTTATTTTGACTGTATATATTTTGAGTTACGCAAATTTAAACAATAACATGCATTTTGCTAATGTGATCCTTTATGGTATTGGTTATTCACGACCTCTATTTTGAAGTTTTCTTATCAAGATAATTATTTGATAACCAATTGTAGCTCTACTGTTAATCTATAGTTTACATTACATGTTATGTATTACTATTTTTAGTTTACTGAGCAGTTTATATCCAGAAGTTATGTGAATGTATATACATTCATTTGCATACATTTTAAAATTTTATTTTATTTTTTTGTTAATTTTGTAACCAAATACTTTTTTCTAGACAAAACAAATATTTTAAGGCTATTTTTATGGAAGGTCACATTACCACCATTTTTTTCTTCGAGTCGTTATACAATGTCGCCACATTTTTATTAATAGTATTCTAAGTAATAAATACTTCGTAATTTTGAATCCAGAATCGATTCAATAATATTTTAACAAATATAATTATCAAATTTTAAACTTAAATATTGATTATTAACAAAATTATTGTGTAAAATGTAACTGGGATGTTATAATACCATCTTTTCCTCTAAAGATTTTAATTAATATCACTCTTTTTTATTGTAGATTTGCGATAGAATTGAATATATTTTAAAAGTTCATAGAAAATAATTATTAAAAAAGAAAAAAATATGTTAAACAATTGTTAATTAGACATTAACAATAAATCACGATACGACGATAACCCGTAAACTCTTTGGCATCCCTGAAGAAAACACCTGTGAAAGTCTCAAAAGTATTATGTTAAATAGTATGTTAAGTATCCACACAAAACAATATTTACCAATTTTCACATCTTTTGTGAAATTAAGATATAAAAATATCCTAGATGACTATTCGCGATTAAATAATAAAAATATAATATTGTATAATTCTATTAATATAATTGATTGGGATAAGAAATAATTGAAAATTTAAGAAAGTAAGCGCTCATCCGTTTGTATATTCGTGACAGATATCACCTACATAAACAACATAGAATCAAGATTTCGAAATTGATAGAACGAACAACAAGCCTGCAATCTTTCTGCGGATTACGTCCCTAGCGCGCAATTTGAAACATCGACACACCCCATCCTTCCATTCTCGCGTCTATCACGCCCGACCTAGTCGACAGCAATAAATCTGAACTTACGGTGTATCCTTGGATGCAAATTTCCCTACAGCTATAGAAATATCGTAACACAATATCGCTATTTCCGCGTTACATTTTCTATTATATATACATATATATAATATATTTCTATAAGAATGTAAATTATATCTTATAATCAATTTACTCATTATTTATAATGTAAACTAACTATTATTGATATGAAGAAATGAATAGTACAATATTACACAGAAAATCAATTTCAAAATTGATAGACTGATTGTGAGAGATAACTTATGCAGGGATTCGTCACATCGGATACATGTCCGGCGTACAATTTGAATCATCGCTCTCTGCTCTCCAATCCGCCCACGCAAAACCTTTTCTATCCACACGTCCATCGTGTTCGACTGGCTCGATGGCAATAAATCCAGACTTACTCTTTATCCTATCGAGGCTTTGCCCGCCAGAGTGCGAGCCTCTGGCATTGTCGCGGCTATATCACCAGCCAAAACGGACGAGAGGGACGGCGTTGTCGTGCGACAAGACTCGACAGAACCTGAATTAAATTCTGAGATTTATCGCGTCAATAACCGTGCATTAATTTATGATTTTTTGCGGTGAAGAACGTAAATCCACAGGGCACGCCGCCGTCGTGCCAATTGTTTCGCTCTACGTGGCGGCCCAACCAGAGAAATGGACATAAAAAGGAACAACAAAGAGAAAGAGAATAAGCGCTATACGAAACATACAAGCTCAAATCTATATCGATAGAAGGGTATATGTGCGCGATGCGGTGTAAGCGATGTGAAGTGTGGGTAACGGCGTATGCGGGCGACTAGCAGCGTGTTCTACATCTAACTTATATTGACCACTCAACATTCCGAGCTCGTAAACTACGACGTTTGCCGACCGTTCGGTGCAAAAGCAATCGGAAACAGTATATCGCGGTTCCAAAAGGCCTTTGATGTCGCGCGCGTATCACCATGAGGGAAAGCATTGTCAATTAAAATTATACACCCATATTTGTTACTTGGAGCATAACACCACTAAAAGATTACAAGAGAGAGAGAGAGAGAGAGAGAGAGAGAGAGAAAGAAATACGCGAAATCGATTCACTAATTTACAATTTATTTCCAATAAAGATTAATCAACTGGGCTGACGGTTCGTCGTTCGAAATTCGCCTTTCAAATCTTTAATTCATTTCGTGATTTTCCTTGCTTCGGCAAAGGAACACATCGTCGGATTTGAATTTGTTTAATTACTGCTGCGCTACTAGTAATGTTTCGCATTAGTCATTATAGATTAATTTCTCTGCCGTTACTCATTAGGAAGGGTGTACACATGGTACAAATTTTTTCTCACTCTTTTCGCTTCCGCCCAGATACGTCCTTTGATCGATTAATCGTTTTAATTACGGGCGAAACCGCGGCAGGTGTGCATTCAAATTGATGCACAGAGTGGAAGTACCGACTGGTTACAGCCTGAAACGCGCGTAATTCCGCCTGCCTTCTCTTTTATTCTTTTTTACGTTCCTTCCTTTTGACAAACCTTCTTTGAAGTCTTCTCTTACCAAACGAGGTCGTTCTTTTGCCTTTTTTTACTGCCTATTCTTCGCTTTCCATCCGCGTGTATCACAGCGAACATTGTTTTTGCAAGACTTTTCAAACATAACACATTAAATTGTGGTTCTACGCATTATGTATTTAATGACTTGTCTTCGTAAAGCAGCTGAGCATGCTTTTAGTTTGACAAGTAAACTAAGTAAGTAAGTAGCAAAAGAAACAATGTATATCAAAATAGAATAGAAGCATTTTAATACTTACCAAGTTTTGTATAACAAAATTATCGACTTTTTAATTTATTAATCAGAAACGATATTTTGCTATCTGTAAAATGCATAACCGTCGCATAAACGTCCTATAGATGTCGTTCAACGATCTATTTCCTAATTACTTGCTGCTTTTCTGCACTTAATCCATCACAAACGAGAAAATAAAAGAAGAGGAGTCAGTACTGTCATCTTCACGCCGGCAATTTTTTTCTACGGGCAATTAATTTCGTAGTACGCGGAAAGTGTCATATATCAAAGTTCCGCCGTTCCGTCTACATCAATCACCGTGCATAGTTGATAATGGGTACTGCGCGACATAGTCTTTTGAAAATTTCCAATTGCGGTCAAGAAAAGTCCAGGTAGTCGACGGATAACGGAAGTGAAAGAAGGGATCGGTATATATGCGGTGCGGAATTTTATTCGCGCTACCCCGTTCTATCGGTCGAAAGAATATTTCCTCATCTTAAGCTCTCGTTGAAACGACTGCAGCCTCCAGGGCCATGTCGCACGTTCCAGTATTCCTAATTTTGTCCGCCGGGCGCTACTGGAATCTTAATTATGAGAAAGAATTCGTCGAGAGTGGTCCGGCAACCCAGTCCCAATTCGCCCGACAATGTCGCCAATACTTTTCTAGAGGATATGAGCGTTTCAAAATTCAATTGCGCATGAAACAAATTGAGGTCTCATACGAGTACTGTAATATTGCGATAATGAAGACATAGAGGAAAATGAGAGAATTCTAGAGAAAATAGATATTATTATATACACATGTATGTTATTTCAATAGCGAAAAAAAACATAATTAAGATATATAATTAAAATTATTACTTAAACTTTAACAATTATTTTACGTGGGCTAAGTCAGGTATGTCATACCTGACACATTGATCTCTTTAATGTTTAAAATTGTTACTAATTTATTAAAATTTTAATAAACATAATTTTTTTATAATTTTGAATATTTTATTTGTAGTTTTTATTTAGTGAGAGACCCATTGTCTTGAAGTACTTTTAGATTTAGATATTTTTAGGTACTTTACCACCTAGCTTACGCCGGGTTAAAATATTTAAAGATTGTTACTAATTAAAAAAAAATGTCAGATATAATTTAAAATAAAAGCTCTTAATTAAATAATTCTTAATAAAAACGAATGTTGAATTTAACGAAATGTCTATCCTAAAATTCTTGATTAATTAAATTTTAATTTTGCACACACCATTTATATTTATAGCTTATCTTATCAAATATAATATTTATGTTACAGAGATTGCAGAGTTGTCAGAGATCCTCAAACTTTAAAATCTAAGGGATATGGATTTGTTTCGTTCGTCAAAAAAGCGGTAAGTGAACGATACTCTTAATTTAATTTATTTAGAAAGCAGAAAATTTATCGTTATCGTAGCTAAGATAATAAATTGATTCTACTATACGAGCCTTAGCTACGATATTCAAATTTTGTACAGAACACTATCACCTTTATATAATTTCGTACTATAGGTTACCCAACATATAAAGTTATTAGTTATTAATAAATTATTTTTATTTTTAAGAAATATAAAATTGTAATTTATTAGACACATATAATTTTTAAACACAAAATTTTGCAATTTTGTTATTCATTCATGTTCTATCTTTATAGCATGAAAAACGTTTGGTTTAGTAGAAGAAATTTCTTTCTATTTAAAAAGTTTAATAAGATAAGTCCGATTTATATGTATTATATCAATCGATATATCTTAACTACTAAAAATGTACTTATTCCAAATTAACTTTTTGCTTCAATTACCTTGCATCTTTAAGAAAACTTTATACATCACGCTTTCTTATAACGTTCTCTTTTACCAAAATGCGATCACTCTCAAGAAAGTCTAAAGGACAGTCATTTTAAAGAAAATTGCAAAACATGCAAAGCGCATCGATTAAAACAACAATGTTCGTAATTCTATTCCTAAAGAATTATAGTAAAAAATAAAATAACAAATTATTCGGGCACTTAGGTAAGCAAAGAAGATGAAAGATGCATTTTATGTAAATCAGAATTACGATAGTAATGACATGGTAGATAATTTCCTTCCGAGCAGTATTTTAATTATTGCATCTTTAATTATCATAACCCGATTGTCTCTAGAGTCGAAAAGAACGTGAGTATTCCACAAGGTAATAACTACGAAATCACATCCGCAGTATGTCAAACTTGACGTTCTCTCGGCTTTCGTTGATCAAATAAAGGGGAAGGTCCGACCGTCACAGTTTACAACATCATTTTTCGGGACTAAATGGAGAGTGGCCCGAGTTTTAGTGTGACCCGCCAAAATCCGTGACGTAAATCACGGCGAAGTTAGATGTACGGCTGAGTAAAAGAAGGCTTTCCTCCGTTTATGGCGGGGTTATTCGTCGAGGCGCCTGCCCCGAAGGTAGACCCTCTCTTCGTTTCCCCTCTGTTTTAATGTCCTATCGATCTGGACCACCGCCGGCACCTGCCTCACACCCGCGGTATTACTATTGCCGAAGTATAAATTTCCCGAGTGTCTCCGTTAACCTCGAGAAACACGCGAAAATTTCTCCCCTTTCCTACCCACCGCTACCCCCATCCACCGACCAGTCTCACCGCCACTATATCCTTCGACCGCCGGATACACGTACCTAAATCGCGAACTCTGATCGCCTAGCCTAGCATCTAACATCCTGGCTCTTTTAAGACGAAATACGAATTCTCGGGATTCTCGTTTTTCTTCAGAGACGAATTCGAAATCTCGAATACTGCATTTAATAAGCTTTATAATGTCCCGCCGTGCGGTCCTAATATGATTAATATTCGTAGTCGTCGTATTAATATTCAGTTCGTCAATTTCAAGATCATCTTAAGATTCTAATACGACTGTGTGATTGGTTTATGATATCTTAAGATGATTTTAAATAAGAACCGATTCTATATATGAATGCCAGGCTTTATGTTTCGTAATTGTTATATATTATAATATTCATCTCTCACAGGTGCGATATTTAGAAATGGCAGTTTTCTTGACACGTGTGTTACGCGAATGTTACTAATTACTTGAATCTTAATAAGTAAATATTCATTCTCTTTGTGTTACAAATTGATTTATATCTGAATATCAATGAAAGAATAATCAGGATTTGTAATTTTGAAAAGAAAAAATATGTAAAACATTTCCAAGAGCGAATATGGTACAATGTCTATGCGTAGATGGATCCGTCATGTAGTTCAAGCTCTGTCCCTGTTACTAGTTGATAGTCAATGTATACTTACACACACTACGTAAGTGCTCGGGTCGTTCTAGTTACTGTCAAGTTTTATTACTCTACCATTTGATCGATAAATCGTACGATATTATGACTCACGACCTTAAATACACAAAAGCGTGCCTTCATTCGCATAGATTTGTATTCTCTCAAGTATGTAAACGAAGCAATTAGAACGTCATTTACGGCGCATTGGAAAGCGGTACCTTCGTATGTATTAACGTTATTTACAGCTACAGTCAAAATATCGGATATAACAGCCACGTTGACACGTGGCATTGAATATATGCACAGCCATGTAAATAAATAGTCTTTATTTTCTGACGCAATAGGAATATCGTATGTAGCGAGTCGCAGAATTTTTAAAACAACAGGTCATATTTTTATTTAGTCATGGAGTCATACAGTTTTTATTAAAAATAGAAACGTTACTTAAGTTTTCTGAATTGTATGAACAAATTAAATAAATAATTTGAAAAACGTTTCAAAGAAATACTTTTTGGAATTTTGCCTTGAAATTTTATTATTTTAACGAACACAAAATTTCAATCATATTACATGTGAATAATTATATATACATATATAATAATATATATTTTATATGTATATATATATATATATATATATAAATTCATTATTTATACTATTATATATTCACGTTGCAATAACAATTATTAGCAAACTTAATGTAAATTTTTTTTATTAAATACGAAATAATGATATATCTGCTAATAAAATATATAAAATATTTATCATCTTTTAAGACCATTATTAGTCAGGATGCTATAACTACTTTAATTCACTTATACTATAATTTGTTAAAAATACATCTTTTACTGCGAATTAAAACATTTAATAAGAAAATTTACAAAACAATAAAAATTCAATGTAAATGATAGAAAATTTAAAAGAGACAAGCCTAAAGAGGCAAAAGTCGATTATACAATGAGGCTTTGTACAGGACTTGTTTGGTTCAGAAGGAAGTTTCGTTAAGGCCACGTAATCCGACGGCACGTTACTCCGTGCTGGGGCATGACTTAATAATGCGTGTAAAACAGTTGGGTGTCGGTAAGCGGCGCTCCCGTCTGTCTATAGCATCGCCGACCGCGGAAGAAATTCGATTTGATGGGTGCTTGGACAGCTCAAACTACCGGCCGGTGGAAAGTGTAGGGAGAAACGGGAGCCGGCTGGTGGTGGTACTTCTGGTACCACGTAAACGCCCTGGTCACGCCGGACGGAAGGAGGCAAGCGGCGGTGGTTTTCAGGGGTTGCGGGTCGAAGAGGCGTCGGGATATCGACCGAAGTTTAGAATCGGCTTAGAACGGGGCATTCGGTCGCCTGAGCTCTATCTAGGCTAACCACGCGAATGTACGGCATCATATCGGGAATGGAGATTCGAATCGAAAATATTTTATCTAGCGGGATATGCGACGAGGAATAAGGAGCGTGTGCAGAAAAGCTCAGAGAGCCACTGGCTGAAGCCCGCGCTATGGAAGAAAGTAACGACTTGAGATGAGGGCAAAGGCAAAGCCGAGGACGCCCCGAATGGCGCAAATGGGTGAGAGTAAAGAGCGACAGAGGGTGGACTATAGAAGCTGAAAGAGGCAAAGACTGTAGAGAGAGATAAAGAGAAAAAAAGAGAGAACAAAGTATCTTTCTTTCTCTCATACCCAAAAAGCTTTTCGAACAGTAAACTTTTTCGGGGAATTCCTTCGTCGAGAATATTTTTAGATCTCCATCTTCTCAGCCATCCTGCGAATCTACCGTCCGAATACTACCGTCAACGATGTCGCGCGAGCGTACATTTCCGCGCGTGTACAATGTACACGGTGCAAATGATGACGTGTGCCATACCCTATTTCTTACGCGCGAGTTACTACGCGCAAACATCATAGTATATGACTTTTTTATTTCTTTCGCGAATTTTATCATATATAAAGATTTTTTTATTATCAATATAAAGATTTTGTTTTTTATACAAGAATTACGTAATGAATACGTAAGAAGATGGATTGAACATCGTGAAATCTGTTTCGTTCAAATCATGGATTGTGCAAATAGCTCACATTGCACAGAAATACGTCGACGACGCTTTCTCCTCTTTGCCAAAGGTGTTCCCGATCCTGCCTTGAGAATCCAATGTCGCAATGGAAAACGTCCCGGATCGCCCGAAGCGGTTCACGAAAATCCGGGGAATCAAGAGTGCAGTCGATCGAATAAAATTTCAAAACGTATATTAAGTTGACCTGGATCGAGGGCCATGCCGACGGGATACCGCGGCTGAATCAACAATAAGTCGCGGATAATATTGACGTCAACATACCTGTTGGTTTTATCCGTGGTTTTGCGTGTGAATGGCGGCGGCATCATCTCGCGTTTCGCGCGGATTCTCCCGTCGCGGTTCTTACGACGCCCCGCAATTGTTGTTATAGACGTTGCGAAAGACAATAAAGGAGCTTTCGTAGAGGCACTGTGCGCACGACGACGCGTATTTTCATTCGCCTCTTGGTAAAATCCCTTAGAAGCATTCCGTAATACGTAAATACACACAATTCTGTCTTTTCTGTAATATCACAATTATTATTTATATTTTTTTAATAAAATTCACGTTAATTGCATGATAAATTTTACAAAAATATCAGTTATCTTCTTTGTCATTGTATTTCATATATTTATTTCTATATTTTTAACGCGTGTTTCAGGGGTATAGCATTGTAATGTAAGAATTTTGCAAATTTAACTGTAATCGTATCCGTTCATATACATTCGATAAAGTGCATTATAAAATAAAATGACCGTTTTACTGTATGCAAAATATTTTGTATTTCCATTTGAATGCTCTTTGCAAAATCAACGATTCCTTTGATCATAAAAAATGAATTAATGAACAATGTAATAGCATAAAGACCAAATAAAATCCGATGCACTGTTAAGGTATTGTAAAAAAATATTCCATTATATATATAAGCAAAAAGCAATGTTGCGAAAGAGAATGGAATAGATTTTTTTTCAATATACGTACAATATTATATATAAGATGTTAGAAATGTTAACAAAGCAAATATTAAATGAATGTTTGCAAAGTTCAACAGAATTAATATCAAAACTAATGTAGCTTTCTACATTTAATAATTAACAAAACTGTTTCCTTTCTACTTTTAATATATGGATAATATATATTTCGCTTTTAGAATTTGCGATAGAAAATATTGATTTTGTCTGTTGTCTTTTCTCAGGAAGCAGAAAGTGCGATCGGCAACATGAACGGCCAATGGCTAGGTGGCAGAAGTATTCGGACAAATTGGGCCACTCGCAAACCTCCCGCACCTAAATCTGAAGGTAAGTACTTTCACATACTATGACCAAGAATTTTGTTGCATACAACAGTGTAGCATAGAGCATGATTACTACGTGATAGATGGTTTTCTTGACATAGCAGGGTGAAAGTGTTTAATTGTTGTGCTGCAAACGAATGCAGATATAACTCAATACGTATTACACATCACATAATCTCTTATCTAAACAAAATTAATTTATCAAGTTTTTGATTATTTTCTAAAATTTTCTACACATATAATACAGAATTCGTACAAGATATTGTCAATGATCGGAACGTAAAAATGTGAAAATGCAATTGCGATTTTATGAGAATTTCATATCCTTATTTAACAAAAGAAAGCATGTTAAGTACAAGTCTTGGATGGTAAAAGCTGAAAGCAATTTTGACGAGTCAAAGTCAGCCTGGCGAATAGAATATCGGTTCAATTTTGGAAAAGAAAATCAAAGGGTCGATACATATTTCCAAGTGCTCCGTCAAAGCGTTATATTTACGTCCACAGCATGCCTCGTCATGAATACCAAATCGGCGTTGCTAAATTAAATATCGCGCTCGTCGGTCGCGAATGCGGAAATTTCGCCGACGCAACTGGAATTCGATTAGGTCGGCGAAATTCTACCGCGCACAAATGGATGCGCACGGTCGCGTTATTCTGTGGAGTTCGAAAGGTCCGCCTCTTGTGCAACACTCGGTGAGTCGTTCACACAGAAAGCTTTCACTGTGCCATTCAGGAAAGCTCGAAACGGCTTTACCACGAGCGGTTACTCTGCAAAGCGGGCTCTACAAAGGCAGCACTAGCTGTTCGAGTGTTTGTTAATCGATACCTTGAGATGGACTCAAGAGCCTTTTTTCAATGGATTGAGGCGGAGGAAGGAAGAAGTTCTACTCGCGTCGTACTATCATGTTCCCAGAGTACTGAGATTGATTTCAAAGCCTTGCGAGCGACAGTATAGATCCTGTGAAAATTTCCCGTAGCAATGGGGGTCAACAAATATTTTCTTTTCTCTCTTTTCTCTCTTCTAAAATGCGTTTACTGACGGTAAGTCGTAAATCGCATTTCAAAATGCACCAAAATTGAAATGATTAAATATGATTCTAACGAAAGGAAATTATAATCATCAGAAATTGACTAATATATAGTATATGCAGTATAATGATAGAAATGTTTAAATTCTAAAATTTGTGATATCGTATTTCTACTGTAACGAAATTATAATAAGTACAATAAATTTTAATCAAATATCTTGAACAAAATATTTGAATTGCAAAAGAGATAAACTATCTTTGCTTATGCAGCATCATCGCGGCCATGAATGAGTTGAAACGTTCTCTTTCGCGATAGTAATTACTTGTATAATTAGGATGGTTTGAGACAACGGTTGGATGAAAGCCCTAGCTCGGTAGGGATAGTAAGAATCCAATTGAAGTTATGAACTAAACGCATAATGAGCTTGGAGGTAGCACTCCGAGGCCCCAAGTAAGTATTATTATATTATCATAAGCGGCTCTTCGTCGCCGAGTCGAGGATTCCATCGTCCATCCTTGAGAGTCACCTCCGACCCCTCGGCTAACTAATTTCATTCCGCAAGTCTTTAATTAGTATTCGTCGCGAGGCGTCCAAACTTTTTCACTAGGCGAGGGCTCGCAAACTCGACCTATCCGGATTGTTCACCCGTATTTGCATAGGCCAAATTCGCAGAAAGTACTTTCTTGCTGGCTACCTTTACGTGGTTAATATTCCCCTACGAACGTATCTTAAATTTCTCATAAGAGAAAATAATAGTTTCATAGAGAAATTTACCTCGTTCGCCTTCTTTTACGCCATAAACATTCAGTTCTTGTGACAGTTCTCAAGCACGGATATACGTTTTCGCGATTAAAAACACAACCACGTGGATTACATTGATTTATAACTTTTACTTCCTTTACTATTAGAAGTAAAAATAATTTACTTTTA
>Ga0157363_1001886_pt1 | contig 17979 bp, 12 predicted proteins | sample AttsexASBM1_FD_111477 | JGI IMG/M metagenome (GOLD analysis project Ga0157363, IMG submission 111477) | Fungus gardens microbial communities from leaf cutter ant in Ribeirão Preto, State of São Paulo, Brazil - Atta sexdens ASBM1 | ecosystem: Host-associated > Fungi > Mycelium > Unclassified ... | reverse complement strand
ATATAATATATATATAAAAATATATATATATATATATATATATATATATATATATATATATATATATATATATATATATATAAACGTATATATATATATATATATACAATATATATATACCATATATATATATATATACAATAAAATATATTCTTATCTTCTCCACACCCTCCACCTCACCCTCCTCTTGCGCTGAATTCTTATTTCTCCTCCTCCTCCTGCTCGATCGTCAGGGGGCGTTAAGGAGATAAATACCCAAATTAAGTTCATTTATTTGATCGAATAATTCTGATATCTCCTCTGAAGCAGGATATTCCAAAGTGGAAGAAGGAGAGGGATCCTCCAGATCTCCAGTGGAGACGCTCTCCTCTTCAACTTCTTCTTCCTCTTCCACTTCCTCTTCCTCTACCGTCTCATTGAAATTGTCGATGGTTGAACGTAATTCTGTTTATATGCATTCGAGTGATCTCATCGGCAATCTCGATGATGCGATGGAATATTTCTATTTGATTAACATGTAATTGAGTTAGATCAATGATAATTGTATCATTCTGTTGAATCGAGGAGGAGGAGAGGGCAGTCTCCTCAATTTTTTGATGCTCTTTTTCACCCATATTTATAGGTAATATAGCTGTAAAAAAATTATCACTTCACTTAATCATGACGGCGGCGGCGGCGGCGGCGGCGGCGGCTGCGGCGGCTGCGGGGGTGTGGGGTGATAGTCCCCAATGCATAACGTGGCGGCATGCGTCATCATATCGGTAAACACCGATAGCGCCAGAGCCTTCCCGTGCCTTCCCCTATCTTCCCCAGTGCCTATTCCTCTAGCCCCATTATTCAGAACCCGCCTAGTATATCTTATAATGTCTGAGATTACAGACGAATAAAAAAAAAAATAATTCGTTGAGATCGTGTATCTAAATTTTTTAATATCTTACTATTTTTTATACAGATTTTCAAAAGAAAACGAAGGTCGATAATAAGTCTCGATTATTACATGTACATTTCAGGAATAAGAACGTTCATGGTTTGCAGGATTTAGTCCGTAATAGATTAAGGAAAGGAAATAAGAATATTTTTATGGTGTCTTCGTCGATATCCGCAGATATAGTTTCTCGTAAGTACAATAGTAAATTTAATAATCTGTTTTAGATTTAGGAATGTTTTCTTCAATTGCGATTATTTTTGCGGTATTGGAATAAAGTCGAAATCGCATCCTGAATCGCACATCTTGCTTAAAAATTCAATTTCAACATTGTAGGATACAACAGGGCTAAATAACTGTGTTTTAAAAAATCTTTTAGTCTGTCCCACAGAAATTTTTTTTCATTAAAGGGGGAAAAGACAAACTACTAAATTTCTCACATAACAATGTAATATATAAAATTAATTGTCAAAATTGCGATGCATCCTATGTGAGGCAGACTAAAAGAATTTTCAAAATAAGTATTGGTGAGCACCGAAATCACATCAATAGGAATACCGTTCGTCATTACAGAACACAGAATTGAGCACAACTATGAATTAGATTGAGACAATATCAGGGTCTTGGACGAAGAAAGAAATTATAATAAGAGATTAATCTTTAAGATTAATCTCTAATTTAATAAATTATTTATTAAAAAACAAAAAAACGGATTAAATTTACAAAATGATACAGAATTATTAAGCCCATTATATTATTCCGATTTCGAAAGATTGACATTTTCTTGTTTTAAATAGGATATAATTATATTTATATATTTATTTCCAATAATTTATGTTTATTTTTAATTTAATTATTGGATTTTCTTTATTCCCTTATATTACTTACGGCAATTAAATTTTCTTATTGCAACGATATCTCTCTCCACATATTATAACAGATCATCGTTAAACATATTGATATGTAAATTTTTAATAATTATGACTGAAATAATTTATTTCAATTTATTAACTCTTTTATGAATCTTTTATTTTATTATATATCAGTGTAACTTTTTGTTACATTGAACATGTTGTTTGTATATTTTGTGAACTATAACAGACGACATTTGAAGATTTCAATTAGTAACAATAGATTCAATGTCTAATGAATGAGGATTTTATTTATATGTTTGATTGATATCATGAATTGACTCTAAATTTTATATTATTATATTAATTTTATAATGAAGATAACATACCATAATACGAGAATTGAAACGTCTTTTATACATTTTTAATATTGTCTATACATTGGATTACACACGAAGAATTGGTGTCACCTCACATTAGCATTTTCTCCTATATCTACGTATTTACTCTTTAATTTATATATGGATATTTAATTTATATTTGGAGAGCTTTATTTATATTTTAATTTATTATTAACTTATTATTCAATTGTTATATTTATATATCTTTTTACGGGTTATTTAAGAGCTACATGCAACGCTATTCAATTATATTCGCGATATGAAGCAGGAGTGTTATTATTTACATAAAAAAATCATGAAACATTTTTTAACTATTTTTTAACGTACTTATTTCTTAGCAGAATTACTCTCTAAATCTCGTAGAATGGAATCTCATTCGAAAAGATAAGAAAAAATAGTAAAAATACCATTCTTGTTTAGTAGTATTTTCACTCTTTTTTCAAAACAGGCTAAATTTTAAGTCTCTTCATGAGATTTCACTCCACGAGATTTAGAGAGTACAGAAAATGTAAGTTCAATAATCTTGATTTGTCATAATTAGTCTATTATTAGTCTATTATTAAAATTAAATTAATAGGTTATATTATTAAAGTTTACTTTATATTTTTTTTTATGATTAAATGAATAACAGTTTTAAAAATGCTCTAGTTTCCTAAATCTAACATTTTAAATCGCATGTTACCTTAATATTTTTCTTTTTCTTACATTTTTATTTCATTTATTATTATGTAAAAATGTGTATTATAAACGTAGCAAGTGGTTATTTTGTTTCACAGACACTCTTTAAATTACTTTTTGAAATTATTATGCTTCAGAAATTATGAAAAATATATTAAGTTTTTAACAGTATATATACAGTATATATAATTTTAACAGTATATATAATAATAATTTTAACAGTATATATAATAAAATACAATTGTCTTTTTCGTTTGTAATTTTAAAATTTTTTGCATTTTTATAATGTTTTAAATGAGGAATAATGATGATAGTGCGATTTAGGCAATGAATTTCCTCGTTGCCAAAATCGCATCATATTGAAAGAATTCTTATTTTAATACTACAATCGTCGACGACGCCAATTTGGTTCCGCCAAAAAATATATAAATAAAAAAATATATAAATATAACAATTGAATAATAAATTAATAATAAATTAAAATATAAATAAAGTTCCGTTGATATTAAAAATTGTTAAACCATTCAAAAATATAACTTTTATTAATTTTTTAAGTTAATTTTTTAAGTTATTTGTTAACAGTTTTCCCAATATCAATGCCATTAGAGATTATTCCTTTTATTTTCATTTTTGCATTAAAAATTAAATTTTCAAATGAATTTTTTGTAAAAATGATAATAAGAGATACAACCTCCATTGATTTTGATCTTGATAAATGTTATCCAGGACATGATCTTAAACAATATTCAAGAGGTTTTAGCTGTTCGTCGGATATCTTGCGTAATGTTAATGCTGGCGGTAATGTAACTTTTAAAAAAAGAACGTGAAGAGAAATAATTTTATTACAGTGTTTTGAAAAGCTTTTAACATCACTAACCTTAACTATTAGACTCTGCTATAAAAAATAGTGTTCCATTAAAAAAAATCATTTGTGATCTTGATTTGACCTTGGCAATGCCCAATCTATATCTTCTTATATCCTCCTTCAAACCATATAACTTTTGTTTGAAACATTTTTCCGTATCTTCCATATTTGTTAAAATATTTGCCTGGTTCGATTAAAATGACTCATCCTGTGTATATAATCCCAAATAATGCAAATAATATCAAAATAACATTTTATTAATCGGAAAAATAATAGCCAAATTGGCGTTTAGCAGTTCTAGGAAGGTATCGAATTCCGACGGTTCTAGTGTTAAACGTCATAATAGCGAAAAAAATTACATATAAAAAGGAAAAAAGTGCAATTTATTGTGCTGCAAAAATTTAAGAATATTCTTCGTAATTTCTGAGTTATGAACCTTTAAATGAAAAGATACGATTTCGACAATTTTGCTCAATTTTACCTAATTTTACCCAATTTTTAGGTATTTGTCTGCTTTAAAAACACAAACTCTTTGCTTTAAACCAGAAATTCTCTGCTTTAAAAATAAATTTTTTCTCTAAGAACAAAAATTATATAAAAAATAATTTATGTTTTTAAAGCAGAAAATTTTTATTTTGGAAGAAGAGAATTTGTGTTTCTAAAACAGAGAATTTGTGTAACTCTCTATGTCATCGATGTGATAGATTTCCTAACTTGAATATCATTTTTAACAATTAATGTCTCGAAAAGAACATAATTTTGAATATGCCATCTAAGCCCCTGAATATTTTTTTAATACTTACATAATTTTATCATTTGGAATATGATGCTAAACAATAATATGTTAATAATTAATAGAACTAGAATAATTATTGCATAATGTTATAGCAATGTATAATGCAATATTTCTTTAATATTGCGGCAATATTTTATTTATCGGATATAGAAATCTTGCTACAATATTGCAGCAGTATTTTATGAAAGATTGCAATCTTTCAAAATAATATTGCTGCAATATTTATCCGTAGGGCATAAAGACGCATGCACATTGGAACCCTCTAGTTTTCTTTCAAACATAGATGATTGTACATTTTGTATATGGGTGGCGGGTTATTTAATTAAGTAAGCTATACAAAAAGATAAATATAATAGGTAATGAGAGTCAGCAACAATAAACGGCGCAATTATTTAAACAATCAATAATCAGATATTGGATTGATTCTTCTTTAGTTTGAACGTATTGATTCTCTTTGGAATCCTCCTTAGCAAGAATGATACAAATATAATTAGCTCACATGTCCGTAATGCTTAAATCACTCGCAAGTTGCAGCGAAGATGCAGCGTTGTTAATCACTGCAGAACATGAAGCAATGCACTGAAGTTTTGTTGAACATATTAAAACTTAAAAAATAGAATTGTTAAGGAACAAAATTTTTTTCTTTTGCGATTTCTATTTCCAACGAAGAAAAAGGTAAGAATGGACAGAATAATATAAACGATATAGTGAAACGCTAAAAGAAACAAATAGAAGATTATTATATGAATATAATAATAACGAAGCGGATATTTCAATTTAATTTCAATTTCTGTTTGGAATAACGAGGAAAAAAATAAGAATGAGTAAAATAAATGATACATATAATGAGATATCCAAAAGACAAGTAAAGGGCTCTGGATGTTATAACAAAGCAGATACGTCAATTAAATGTTTAAAAATTCTAGATCACGAAAATAACGAAACAGATGAATTTAATTCTGATTTTTTACTACCTTCAAAATCACAATTCCTAAAACAATATATATAGATCATGGTGAAGTTCAGCTAAATACATATTCTTTAAAAAATGAAGATAATAGCATTAATAAAGAAAATGTACGTCCCAAAATATCTAAATTTATGTTATATACGCTTAAATTTCCATGTCCGTTACAATTTTTTGGAGGAATGCATAAAAATTTGAATTCATATGTTATTTATGCAACGATACAAATATAAAAGTCATTGCAAGTCTTATAGATTCTCATTAAGCTGGATGAAGAAGTATATACATTTTTTCATCTCTGGTACACAATGTGAGGAGATTAAGCACAAAGGATTAACTATTTTTTGTTCACTTAGAGGAAATGAACGTAAAATTATAAAAAAAAACTTGAGTATGTTCGTTCAAAAAACATTACAACACGAGATTGCAAAACAGACTGACCCAGAACTTGTTCAAAATGGACACATTATAAGAACTAAGATTGCTTACGACATATCAGAAAGTAAAATCAGAACACAATTGTAGAAATGAGTAGCCAAAAATATTTATTGTAAAAGGATACTATATTATCCATGATTATCAAGAAAAATGAATCAATAATACCTATTGTCGAAATGGTAACATCTGAGCATGATATTCAATCAATCAATTAATATATTATTAAAAAGATATCGACATTTTGTAGAAACAAATCGAAAAAAATGGCCATTTTTCAAAGTTGTTGTGATTTGGAGATTGGAATGGACCTTAATAAATTTCCTCAACGAATGGAATAAATATGATATTATAGATTACTTAAAACGTATACATTTATATTGAGATAAAGAGCTGACAATTGATAATACACTATTAATTGTGCATACATTAATTGCGCACATTTTATGAAACGTGTGTCATCATATATGCATAAAAAATTTCCAAAATGTATTAAAGACATTTTTACACGAATGTAGCAGCAATGTTGATGAGTACAAAAATATTACAATTAGATAAAATATTTAAAGAATTTATAACTGTTCTTTTAACTCGTAATGTAAAAGAAACCCAAATAAGTATAACAAGACTATAAATTTCAAAAAGATATTTATATTATATGATTAATGAGATGAAGGATAATAAAGAAGAAAATCAAGATTTTGAATATGAAATATAAATGAAAGACTAATTTTTATTGCTTCTTCCTTTTTTGCAAGATATAATAATAAATATGTAAAATTAAAAGAAGAATTATTAAGAGATGATGATATTACTAATAAATATTACAATCCTGAAATCGCAAAATATATTACATACAAATTGATATCAGTTGTTCCAATGTGAACAAGAATTCTCTTATCGTTGATTAGACCTGTTAAATAATGCATATGTAGAAAGTTATTTTAATGTAATAAAGACAGAAATTTTACAAGGAGAAGTAAATTTAAAAATTGGTCGCTTTATTAATAAAATGAAGAATTATGTCAGCAGTCTTATTGCTGAAGCAGCGCTTAATATCTCATTTAAAAGTCGAAGTACAATAAAGCGATTGTATTTCAAAAGTCCACTAAATCTATTGGGTTGTCCGGAAAGTTCATGCTGATTTTGAAGGAAAATTCAAACGCAGAAGATTTAAATTTTAGTATACATTTATTAAGGTGCCATTCTGTTCTACAACTTTCTCCATCTTTCAGGCAACTTGACAATTTCGTTCTTCCAGAATCTCTCAGGTTTTTCAGCGAAAAACTTTTCTAAGTGATTTTTTTACCTCGACCAAAGAATTAAATTTTTCTATTAAGGGAATTTTGTAATGATCGAAATAGGTGGAAATCAGAGGGTGCGAGGTCTGGTGAATATGATGGATGGGGTAGAACATCTCAACCGAGCTCCAACAACTTTTGTGGAGTTATCAAAGTCACATAAGGCAGCATATTGTCTTGATGAAACATGACGCCCTTCCGATTCGCTATTTCTGGACGTTTTTGTTCAATTGCTGTCTTCAATTCGTCTAATTGGGAACAATACTTCTCTGAATTTATCGTCTCGTTGTTTGGTAAAAGCTCATAATACAGGATCCATTTCCAATCCCACCAAACACAGATCATAACCTTCTTTGGATGAAGATTGGCTTTTGGGGTGGTTAAAGGTGGTTCATTCCGCTTTCCCCAAGATCTTTTTCGCTCAATATTATTGTAAATGATCCATTTTTCATCCCCCGTCACTACTTGCTTCAAAAATGGTGTCTCTTCGTTGCATTTATAGAGGGAGTTGCAAATGGAAATGCGATCCATCAAATTTTTCTCCGTTAAATCATAGGGAATCCATACGCGGGAAACCGCGATCTTTGTTTGAAAAGTTTGAAAAACATACATTGGAAATTTTTGGACACACATTTATATGAGTGATCTTCAATTGTCTGTTATGTCAGTGTGTTCTTACCTTTAATTTTTGCTCCAGGATTGCTCCAAACTTCAATCACATTATCTGGAAGTGTTTGTCACGTATTATGCAATCCTCCGCAATTTATTTATTGTGTTTCGTTCTGTTTGTTTTATTCTGTTTGTTTTAAAAAATCATTACATCAAATTGATGTAAGAAGTCTATAAGATTTTTAGGTTTGAAATTACCAGCATATATTGCAACTGGAGGTTATTTACAACTAATCTCAAATTGCAATAAAAGTTTATATTTAATCTCATAGACAAAGTGAACAGGTCAGATTCCACAAACCAAGTAATTTATTGCGTGAATTAAAATCCATCAATTCGAGGGATTTTCCATTATCGTTGCTTATATTAAAAAGCTGATTTCGAATACTAGAATAAAAAAAAATCGTTCTAATAAATGGAATTTTGTTTGTTTGTACATATTAGATAACCTCCGTCTAATTTTGCAAGGGTGCGCCACTGATTTGAACTCCGATAGGGTTCTATATAGAAGCTCGAAACGCCAGGACAGATTTCACCCGTGTTTGTGCACTAACAATTATTATAATATGTACAAATATATAAATATAAAAGATGTTAAGTAAAATAATAAAATTAAATTAATAATATATTGCCATCTAAAAGAACGAGACAAATAAAACGGAGAACGAGACGTACGTTTCGGCTAACTTCTAACCTTTACGTTGTAAAGAACTATTCTAGTCATAGATGATGGCATAACGTGACGCCTGCTAACTCGCAATTGTCAGGCGGAAGGAGCTTATCTCAAACTAATTCGCGAACTGGATGGTCTAAAGTAATTATTTAATGCATTAAAACTATTCGGGATGAAACAAAATCGCAACAACTAATCTGAGGAAGGTCAACGGATGAGGTCATTTAAAAAATACATCTAAATGAGCTATAAAAATCCTCCAACGTAACATAATGAGGTTATTATAAACGATAGGACCAGATGCTCTGAGTCATACAATTACGTATGAACTAATGGTAAAAGTCTTAACATATATGACCGAATCCGGCACATATAATGTCATATACATAAACAATATTACGAATTCAAGTCATAGTGGTATACTTGGTTAAGCAATTCCATGTCCATATTCAAATTAACGCAGTTTCTTTTATATTTATATATTTGTATCAATGTTAGCACACGAATTACAGCGCAGATTCCTATTGTCTTGATTTTGTCTATTTATTGTATTTTGAATTGAAGAAATCTTAATTTTTTTTTCTTGTATTCAAAATTGTACATTTTTTAGTTCCAATATCCGGATTTTGATTAACCCTATCTAAAGTCAAACTGAAAAATCTAATGACTAAACCCTTTCAAATATTTTACAATTTTTATCTATAACATATTTCTTTTTTATAAAACTTACAGTATTCAAGATATTTTGCCTTCTTGGAATTTTTTATACTCCTGCACACATAGTGATGTCACGTATAATTATATCCCACATATAAATACGAAAATTGTTCACTTTTTTATTTTAAGTCTTACATATTTTATGTAGCCTATCATAAGTTACAACATGAAAAAAGCTAATTTCATCGAAGGTCAATTTCTTATAGGTGCTGTTTCTTTTCGTGTATATGTGGACAATTATTTAACAAACTAATTCTTTTTATAAATAAATATAAGGATATACTGAATTTTTCTCATATACAACCGCCACAATGTCGATTCTTATCTCTTTTAGAACAATCTGTATTTGATGGATGCTATCTAATTTCAACATTATTACCTCCGGCGAATCAAATACGTGAATGAGACAAGAACCCGGACTCTCATGACCGATAGTCCTGCTGACCTACTTCCTACGTCTTGTTTCTTGTTTTGCTACGAAAATCACACCATTTACTCCTTATTTATCCCCCACCCTAGGCATGATTCTATATTTTGCTCTCTTAGCAAATTCACCGCAAATGAGTTTCCTGTATTTGTACATTTTTACAAATGATGTCAGTTTAAACATAAGACGAATCTGTGGGATGAAAACTATAGAAGAATCGAGAAGGAACGAGAGAAAGTCGTAGTAATTTAAATCATTGACCAGTTGTTTTTTACGTATAACAGTTAAGGACAATAATTGTTAATAATTTACTTAGCCGCCGCTAATTGCATCAGCAGAGCTGTCATACCGGCGCGAAATTTGGCCTTGTCTATTTATGTATTTACAATAAATCGAGCTTTAAGTCGTAAAAAACTGATAAATCATCATCGTATGTGAGAAGAATGATCGACTGATTTGTCAATTTCCTACAGTTTAACTTATTTCTCTATTGTAGATGACGCGTTACTGGAGACTAGGTGCGAAACATTTAAAAAGAAACGCTCAGAAAAAGAATTTGCACCAAAAAAAACAAAATTTTATCAAATCGAGCTCTAAAGAGTTCTCTTTTAGGCTTAAGCCAAATGTACCAATTAGTGAATATAAACTAATTGTTGGACAAAGTAATAAAACATTCCAAATATTAAGTTTTTAATGATATATATGACTTTAAATAAATTCGTTATTAAATTTTTTATAAACAAATTTTATTTAGAGTCGTATATATCAAAAGTTACATATTAAAAGTTTAATATTTAACATTTTATATTACTTTGTTCAACGAATTGGATCATGTCTAATTGTCTGCTAACTGATACATCTACCTTACTTTTAATCGGCCAAAGCTGGCGTTACGCCACTGCGTAAGTGCGGCATGAATTTAACTGTGTTGCGGGTGTGTGCTATACGTATACAGTTAATACTTATTGTCAAACTGTACATGATTGGCTGACCCGTAGTCCGGATTCGCCCTCGGCTGACCTCGTTGTTGACTGACCTACTAGTTGATAGCGCGACGTTACACGGTCAGCGCAGAGTTAACTCGCTTCGGTATTTAATTGCACGGCGTCACGAAAGAAAAATGCTTCGCACCACTAATAACGGTATTTTTTTATTATCTTTTTTTTACCTCAAGAAGTAGATAATGATCAATATAACGCGCATTCTACGTTCAAGATTCCCTGGTCAAAGAGTGTACATTCAAAAAAAGCAAAATAGTTTTACAAACGATAATGTGATATCTCTGAGATCTCAAAAATTTGCTATAATAATTTTATAGTTGTGAGAACGAGAATTGTTTTAAGAACTATTAAAATTTTAAAATATAATTATTATATATATCACAAATGCGACATTATTAATATTATTTTATTAATTGTAATTATTAAATATAAATACACACATATGAATACATACATATATATATATATATATATATATATATATATATATATATATATACATATAAATCAAGGTTGGTAAAGACTAATGTTTTTTTCTTAAGAATAAAACGTGTTGTGTTTTTTCTTAAATATATTTTTAATGCTTCAAATATACTTTAAACAGTACTATAAAAAAAATATATTTAAAACATATTAAACATGAATTAAACATGTTTTAGACTGTTTAAAACACGTTTAAAACATGTTTTTTATAAATCCTGATATAAATACATAATTTAATAGTTATAACTATTAAATTAAAGTAATTTACTCCCCCAAAAACATTAGCTTTAGCAAAGGACCGCAGAATTTCTACTTCTACTTCTCATATGATTAAATTGAGATTAATAATCAATTTAATTACTGTGTTGATATCAAGCAATAATAAATAATTCGAAATATAAGTGTAACTAACGCAATTAATAAATTCAATTATTAAATTGACGATCTGTCAAATGATCAAAATTAACAAGTTTACTTATTCCAAATTTCTCTTTTTCTTTAATTTTACAGCTTTCAATTCTTTTGTGTGGAATCGCAGAATGATACATGTTTATCACAATGCGATCAGGGTAGTTGAATATGACGCATTCTGATGCAATGCTATACACAAATTTGCAAAACACAGATTTATAATTTTATTAATGGCAATTTTGATTGTAATGAGTTCGATAACAGCATGCAGCTGAATATGCAACAAGTCACGCGAGTATCAATCAAATTATTACGTCAACTTGTTCCGCGTGACGGCTGTAAGAGCAGTTTACTGATACAATAGTCGGCGTTATACTCAGCTCTGCGAACACTGCGAAATATAAAGTACAATAGTTATAAATAAAAATAAGAAACATAGATCGTACGTTTTATTTATAAGTAATCATTTCTTTATTTAAAGCAAAAAGGTAAGAAATAATTTCGCTCATCTTGAGCTCCTCTTATACTTAGCAATTGTATTCTATTTTATAGATAATAATATTTGTAGATATAATAGAAGCATTTAAAATTAAACAGTTTTATATACTCAAACTCCTGCAAAAACCAATTTCAAAGATTTCATTCGATTGCTTATTAGAGATATCAAAGATGAAGAATGTGATTAATATTCTGAAAAGGTATTTGTATGTCTTCAAGAGAATCTTTAGCATATTCTAAATATTACATGTATAACATGATGTGAGCATAGCAATCTACAGTGCGGACATTATTTTTACATTATTTTTGTGCCGTCATTGTGCAGTGACGACATTGCGAGGAATCGTCCTACACGCAGAAATAAATCTTGTAAGGAAGAGAAGAATAAAAAAGAATCTAGAAGATATGGGTGAAGTTTTTCTTTTGATTCTCTTCTTTTTTTCTTTTTCTCCTATTTTTTTCTTCTTTTTTTTCTCTTTTCTTCTTCTAAAAATATCCGTTCTTAGATGGGACACATCCATAAGTAAATAAGAAATTATACTCATCGCGTTCTCTAAGTCCGGCGATATCCTACATTTCTACCGTGAGCTGCACTCTTCGGCGTCACGTGGCCACAAGGACCGCAGAGAGACCCAGAAACGCATTCGGCGGTGACCGTGCCCCTTCTTTCTATAGAACCGCACTGCCCGTCTGGTATCGGGCAGTGCTTTACACGGATCTCTCAGCCGCACATATGCACAACCGTATTGCGAAAGAATTATGTTGGTCAAATTTTTATCAATCAAAGGTTATTATGTATCGAGACGAGTTGGGCTTCTACCGTATGCACGCTACGCAATGCATACTTCTCCTCTTCGATCTTTCTCTTTACGTCCACTGACTCTCTCGTCCTCTTTCGTTCTCCCTCTTTGTGACGCGGACTTCACGATCGTGAGTCATAGCCGCGCTAAGGAATCAAGACCGAATAGCTGAGAATGAAATACGTAAATTTTTCGTTAAGCAAATTCGTAAATATATGCGATTAATAGAGATTCTAATTCTATTGCTATTAAAAAATTTTATAATTTTCGATATCAAATGATAATTAAATCGATATCAAATGGCAAATGAATCAAAGTTTTCTTTCTTTCTGTGATAAAAATTTATGTGTAACATTTTTTAAAATCTAAGAATCGGATAAATCGATTTATTTTCGTTTACTTTCTAATTTAATTCTAATTCATTTGATATTACAATTTATGAATGATGCTCGTGACTTCAATAATTGCAAAATTTACTAATTACCCGAATTTTGATCATCTGGATCCCTTATCTTCCCTCCAGATGAGGAGGTGGACAACGATAATGGAGAGGATAGCTCTAACGATGAGGATACCGACAAACAGCCGACACAACGCACAGGAAGAAGAAGAAAAGAGACGAGTGTTCGGTGAAGCCTACCAAGCGGCTATTTGGAACACGGTCGATCAGTTCCTTCGGCGCCTTCGCACCGTGGACGTGAGCATATAACGTTCTTTGTCAATTTTGAACGCGCATCTCTATTCTCTGATTGAGTAAAACAAGACGTCGGGGAATCTCACAAAAAATTGCACGTTTTTTCGAATTGGTGACCATCTTAAAAGGATTGGTCGAACTTTGTAAATCTGCTGGAAAGCAAAATTAGATCAGAGAGAATGTTCATGACATAGTTCGGGACAGTGTATGACAAAGTCTGAAGTCGCTCGATTCATCTTAAAAGAATCCAATCGGTACGAGTGAGTTTACAATAATTGATGAGAGAGATTAGTGAGAGCGTAATTTGCATTTTGATTTGTGATATATCAATTTAGAATACAATTGAAGTACATACATAAAACAAAATTAAATATGTTCTTAATTTATATGAAATGTTAAAATAATTTTTTGAAGAACATCTACTTTTACTAAATCTTCAAAAGCTTTAATAAAAATTAACTAATTTTTTTATCCACTTTGAAAACAGGTCTGCAATAAAAGAAAATCGTATCTCCAGAGGCATACTCTATTATCTGTAGGAAACATAATTTTATTAATTTCATTTTCGTATTTGTATCTGTTTTGTATCGAGCTATGTTTCCTCACAAAATTCACTGTTTACAAACAAATCAAACAAAAAGTTACGGAGCTTTGCGTTTTTCTGATAAGGTCACAAGTGAAAAAATTCGCTATATATTGCAATTAGTATAATTAACTCAGATTTTCCCTTATTGAACGCAGATCAGAACTGCACATTATAATAGACGGCCGAGATGTCTCCGACTGCGCAAAGAAATTACAGCATTCAGTTGCATAATGCTACTCGATATAATATAATTAATATCTATCATTTATGATTAATAACGTCATAGTTAAACAAATTTGCAATTAATTATTTCAAAATTATTCAAAAGTTTAATTATAAAGAATCTCTGAAAAGTCAAACTAATATATAATCATCATGGCGCTACAATAACAAGGTGTAAGCTTTATAAAGTTAGTAGAACCATCAGACTATCGGAATTTTTAGTACTTATTTTGTACTAAATTGTACTATTAATGATAATTTTATATTACTGTGTGTTATTTTTTTAAAAATTATGATGTTGCTAGCTTAACATTAAGTCGCACAGAGAGAAAAGTATTTGGTATTTGTGACTATAATTGCATGATTAAAAAATTATCATTAGAAGGTTCATTATTATAATTATTATTGCTAAATTAGCAACAATAAACTTATATTTATAGTTCTTTCAAATATGGAAAATTGTACTGTATAAATTATGATTATCCGAACTTAGTATAGTAAAATATTATATACGAATGGTAAATAAAAATCATCATTTTTGTAATAATGTGTAATAAATGCAATAGACATTATAGTAAATATAACTATTTTCTTAACATTTAACTGTTTACATGATAATAATAACTAAGAGGTATGATAAGAGGAAAAACTAATTCACATGGTAAGAAAAACGCATGTCATAGTAATGATCATACTTCAATGTTGAAACAGCTATAATGGGCAAATTTAAAACAATTATAAATTTATAGTTGACCCAAAAATGACTGTAAATTATAATTAAATTATATGAAACCATTTTTTTCTCTCAGTGCGGCAAGATCAATTCAAAATAAAAGAAAAAAATAGTATCAAAAATCAATAGAATTGAATTTGTATTAATTTGTACTATCAAAAACAAATATATATATTATGTGTTCCCAAGAAAATACAGTGCGAAAATGCACTGCTAGCTTAATATGTACTATTTTCTTATGGAAACAAGAAAAGCAATACAAGGACAAAAATGAATAAAACTTAATTTGTATTAATTTGTTATATGTTGATTGAAAGTACAAGGGTCGTGAAAAGTTTGAAAAGTTTTGAGCTTCAACATGAAGATGGCATTACTCGTCAAAGTTATTCTGGGTACTACAATCGTATATGTTTTGCAGATACCTGTGAAAATTAGCCATTGTGGAGTTTTTAGACAGTCATTTGTGCCAATAATTTGTAAAAATAGAAAAAAATCGAATATCAACGTCAAATAAAAATTTATGACTTGCGGTTGGAATTAAAACTACCCATCGTCAGACCTGATCCTAGACTTTTTTCTGTTTCCTAGGCTCAATGTTAGGCTTGAGAACACAGATTTTCAACAAATGAAAACATTGACATCGATTGGCACAAATGACTCTCAAATAACTAAGCATCCAAAATGGCTACAATTTTTATAAGTATCTTGCAAACCATGTACGATTGTAATAATGATTTTGACAAGTAATGCCAGCTTCATGTTGGGGCTTAAAACTTTTCAAACGACCTTCGTACACTAGTGAAATCATTTTAAGGAGAAAAAATATAAAATGTTAAAATTTACTTTTAGTAGTAGTACATATTAGTATAAATTTAAGCAATTATGCAGAATAAGGTTTTTTCCGAATTCCGATATTATTCAGCAATGCTAATAATTCTTTAAAATCTTTGTTATGACTCAAATAATGATAATAAGTCGGGGGAGATAAAAAAATATATAGTCTATTTTTTTAATTATTTATTCTATCTTATCTCCCCCTGCCTAGGAGCGCATGAATTTTCAAGCAAGTTTCATTCCATCTTCTCCCTGCCAAAAGACAGAATATACAAAAAAACTCAGACAGAAGACAGTAAATTATAATTTATAGTGGATGCAATTGAGACGATGTGAAAATATATCTTTATCCAGGAAAATTGCTTGAATACATATACACATTCATGACGCGGTACTTAATACATAAACTAACATTGACAGTCATGTCCAGCGATGTTGCGATATGATACAACGCTTATAGTCATCAAATATGCTTCATATTTTTCTTTGGTACTGCTATTTAATTCTTGACCTCTGCATTTCTTTTTGCACACGCCTAATACTTTTTTCAATATAAAAACCTGCTCTCTGATTAATAAATTTCACGAATAAGAAGATGCATTTTTCGTGAAATTTCAATCACTCTCTTATTCTCTTTTTTTCTCTCTTATTCTTTTATTTACTTATTATATAATTATCACACAATTTATTCAAAGATAGAACAACCAGTTCTAATAATTGTTTTAATTTGTTACAATATATTCATCATTAACGTATTTAAAATATTATACAATTCGTTATAAGAATTCGATTGCAAACAATGTAGAATTTAGAACAGCCGTTAATATCAGAAAAATAATAAAAATAAATATTAATAATATTCTAACCATAAATGAATTATAATATTATAATATTAAATAAAAAGTATTAAAGAATTTAAAATTGATTTGAATTAAATAACATAATTATATAACAGTTCAACATTAAATTAAAATAATAAAAATACAAAACTTATATTCATCCGAGCGTTATATTCACAACCGTGATTGTAATAAATTTCTAAAACTACAATATAATTTTTTAAATTCGTATTAATATTGCTTCTCATTACATTTACAATTATTGCGAGATTACTGTTTGTTCAGGAAAAATACTCGACAATAGCGCCAAAATATCAGCAGCACAATGTCAGAGGGTTGCACGAGTTGCAGAGGCGCGAATTATACGAATGGTACTTTGCAGTTAAGCACGACTGCTGGTGGCAATACCGGAAGTTCATCGTCTACATCTGGAGTGACCTGTACAACCACAAGGAGAGTTCAGATTCGCGCAAAAGTGTTATATGGCACAGGCAAAGCAATAGCGAACTTGCAAGCGCAGGAGAAAGCGGCCAGACACTGACGAGGTAATTAGTAATTAACTTTACATTAATTATAATAATATATGTGACATCGTGATACATATTTCTCCTCAACAGGATAAGTCTACAATGTCTGCCTTCCACTTAATCAAATCTTAATAAAAAAATTATGTAATAATGCGTTATTTATGCGCTATTCATATCCAAACAAACAAAAATTTTTGCGCTCATTTCGTTTAGCTAAAAAAAGAAAATTTTTGTGGGGGAGCTAAGTAGGCAGTCAGTCAGCCTCCCCACCCGTTAAAAACAATCAATTTAGAAAATTAAATACACAGGATTTATGCGTTATTTATGCGCTACTTCCAAGCATTTTCGATTTTTGCGCTGCAAAAGGCTTCCCTCTTGGAGCGAAGTCATATTTACTCCTAAGTCGTTTAAAATTGCAAAATTAAGTACGCTACCTGCAAAATAATTCTCTGATTTATGCACTACTATTTCCAAGCATTTTTTATTTTTGCGCTGTAACCCTTCAAGCACTTCCTTCTTGGAGCGAATCATATTTATCCCTAAGTCAAAATTTTTTTTAATAAAAATAAATTTCATTAATAATTCATGAAAAATTGTAAAAATACATGCTTCCATATATGCTATCCAGTCGAAGTCTATTTTTTAT
>Ga0157363_1001885_pt1 | contig 17981 bp, 6 predicted proteins | sample AttsexASBM1_FD_111477 | JGI IMG/M metagenome (GOLD analysis project Ga0157363, IMG submission 111477) | Fungus gardens microbial communities from leaf cutter ant in Ribeirão Preto, State of São Paulo, Brazil - Atta sexdens ASBM1 | ecosystem: Host-associated > Fungi > Mycelium > Unclassified ... | reverse complement strand
TATATATATATATAAAATAGATTATTTTTTATTTTAACTTTTTATTTCAAAATTTAAACACAATTATTATTTTTATACCGGCAACAAATTTTATTTTCACATTGACGCAAGAGCTTTGTATTTGCAATTACACATAGAATTTTGTCTTCATACTGAAAGTATTTCAGTACGATAAAAACTGGAAAAATATTACTGTTATCTCGTTCAAAGCATATAAACGTAACAAGATCATTTTCCCCTTTGTGCCATGAAAATATTCTTAATAAAACGTATGAGAATAATAAAGGTATGGATAATGTAATAATATGGACTTTGAGGAGACAGAAAAAGAATGAGACATTCGCGCTCTCAAGTTTTTATTCGTTAATACATTTAGGTAATCCAATTAAATTATTTTTTGACTGGAGGAAAAATGAAACACGAGATGAATTTATGCAACAACGGCCGGAAATGGAACGGTTAACTGTTTCCTTGGAAATTAAGTTTTGCATCACGCGTGTGGCAAACAACACAATCACAACGTGTGACTGTACACGTGTCAATTACTTGCGTAAGAGATATTAATGTAAGCTTCTTGCAATCTTAATCATATATAGTCAAATTTGAGAACAAAGAGATATTAATGTAAGCTTCTTGCAATCTTAATCATATATAGTCAAATTTGAGAACAAAAAAAATTTTCTATATACAATCGATTACATATTTAATCACCTTCATTTTTTTCTTTAAAATAAAAAACTAAATAAAAAAAAATTTTCTGTAAGATTATAATAAAGATAAATAAAAATTGGATATACTGATTACATTAATTAAAATAAATTCTATTTTAACAAAATAGACGATTAAAGCATGTAATAATATGCATGTAATAGCAAATCTCACGTTACAACAAAAGCAAAGCTTATCAATTTTGACATATGCCAATGACATGTAAAACCCATTCAAGCATTGTTATAGTTGTTCACTTAATTAGTTTATACAATTTATGACATTTAGCAATGTGATAAAATTGATAACATCTTTCAGCATAATTATTTATAAAGCAATGAAAAAATATGGCAGAGGTGTGTAGGTACAAATTTCAAAACATGTCTACATATACTTTAATATAAGTTTCCATATTTATGCTTTATTAAAGGTTAATCTGACTGAAAAGTATCATGGTAAGAAATATAATAAAGAAACAGGTTTGGAAGATATCTTTTGCGATTGCGCTCGGCTGACCCGCATACCTTAAACGTGTTCATGTCTTCAAACATCATTAAAACGCGATTGCGCGTCTCAAAAGATTGCCGCGAAGAAAGCTTCAATGCAGAAGAAGGCAAAGGAAGATAATCGAGTGTCTGTGTCACGAAGATTATAATCAATAGAAAGGAGAGGTCGAAATGACATCGGTATTGCGAGATTGTTACTTAACCTTGCGCATCTAACAAAGTAAAGAATACGCACATAACGAAATACGTTAACTGATGTGTAAAAAGACATTTAAGACATGGCATTTTAATATTTAAAGTTATTTAATGATAAAAAAGAATTCTACATAAAATGTGTAAAATAGAGTAACATAAAATTTGAAGAGAGATACGATGCACTAGAAAAAATTTAGTGCCTTCAGCAAAACTATTTATAATTGAGGCATTTTTTAACAACACGCAAATATTTTTGTTTTATATAATAAAAAATTTAGTTACTTCTGCGAAATACATTTTTCTGCTTTGTAATTAACAAGAACATTTGTTTATACCAATTAAGTAGTTTAGTTGGTATAAACAAATATTTTTGTTCGGTATATTTTAATTAAATTTAATTAAATTTAATATTTTATCGTTACAGCAAAATTTTGGTTCGTAGAATAAAACATTTTGTGCTATTGTTATTTTATTTGAGAGAATTAATCCCATGCACCAATCTTACTTCTTTTAAATCGCTTAAGTCGTTGTCCATGAAGTTTCTGCGAAAATTCAAACTAAGCGTGTCTAACTTTTGTTCGTAACCTCGTTATCGAAGTTTACAAGAACCATTTTCGGTTGCGGATAACGTGCAAAAAATAGAATTATTCGACGCAAAACTACATCTCGACTGCATAAAACTGCTTTCAAGTTTTCGCATATGTGAGATCCTGAAGATTTATCTCTATAAACAAGTTTTCTTCTTCAACGCAGCGAAATCAAATTTGGAATTATTAAAGTTTATAAATGAACTCTGATTATTGCCGAGATAAACCTGAGTAATTTCATTCCCTTTTGAATGAAATAAATACTGCGTTATCCTACAGTTTTGTTGGAATTTTATCATTATTTCGATTAAGAGCGATTCTAAGATAAGATTCTAGAATAAAATTCTAATTTTACTTTCGTATAATTACATCTTTATTATTTTGTATTATTTTATCTTATTTACTTTATTATTTTATATTATTTTAAATAAAATTTCAAATAGCTTATGCTGTCAAAAAATAAATCGTAATATTATTGTTACTGAAATTATAGTGAAAATCCTGTATGTACATATTATTTTTAGAAATCTAATTTTTAAAAACAATTAAAATATTTAAAAAATAAATTTAAATAATAGTGGTTTTTTGTAATTAGTGTAGTCCTTTATAATAGTGTCATTCGTGCAGTACTTTAGTTCCGAAGGATTGTGAAGTTACTAATTGCAAAACATTTGAAAGCAAGTAGCAATAAAGAATTATTTAGAATGCAGTTCAATTATTTCGCATTAAAATTTATCGTTGGAAACTGATGCAGCTGGAACATGACTGGAAAAAACTGGGGTCAAACTGGAGCGAGAATGGAAGAAGACAGGGAACAAGCTTCTCTTTCTGTTAGGAAATTACAAAGTTTTGCTGGACAGCCGTCACAACTTCGTAGTGTTTTGCAGCTAGCGAACAGCACGATTCGGAATTCCATCGAGAAAGTTCCACAATAACAAAGAGCAAGTTATTGGAAAATATTCGGAAGACTCTGTTGCGAAAATAGCGACCAAATGCAAGAAAGAAAGAAGAAAATAAGAAAACGATTGCACTTCTATTATGTTATAGAATAAAGCTGGACACGAAAGAAAACGTAAAGAATAATATAACAAATGAGATATAAAGAACAAAGAGATCAATACTTTCTGATACTTTAAGTTGTTTAAAAGAAATGCCATTTATTCATAATCTCCATTTAATAAGCTTAAAAGTTTGTAAAATAAAAAGTTAGATATAAAAACTTTTACAGAGAAAGACGTTTATAAATTTACATTTTATTGAAATTTATATTTAACAAACTTATATAATAAATTTATAAACCTGTAATTGCAAAATTAACAAAATTAACAAAATGTAATTTCCAAATTACTCAAACTTACAAGCCTATACAAATTTACGTATTAATGTTAATTTTTTCAAATGGAAAATTATAGATACGATAAAATTATAGACGATTTAGAGAAGAATTTACAATTAAATAGAGATTATTCCATTGATATTATTGAAGAATGCAACGCCAGAGAAGCTTGGAGACGGACGAAGCGCGCTTTGTGGCAACAAAATGGCAGAGGCGATCGACTCGTCTCCACTTGGAGTTGCGAAATTATACAGTGATTAAAGATTCAACGTATGAGAAAGGCAAGAGTCCTTGCAAGGCTATTACTGAGTAACATTTCTCATGGAATGTATCAGACAATTCTAGAAAGAAGGATAAGATTTAAGATTAGAATAACATTGAGTACAACATTGAGTAAATTTATAATTAGCAAATAAGAAAGCAATAATAATCATAAGTAAAAATAAAAATAAAAATAAAAACACATCTAAAAAGCGAATGAAATATTTTTTATTTTGTGTAAATAATTTTCTCTTTTCATTTATAAATAAAATACTAAAATATTTACGATATTTTTAGTACTCTGCGTTTTATAATGTCTTTAGTATCTTAAAATATTTCTGTGTTTAATCTTTTCGTTATTAAACTTTCTCAGTTTTATATATATAAAACTGTAGGTACTTTACAAGAATATAAATGATCAAAAACATTTAAGTTAAATAAACAAAACAAGAAAGAATGCAAGTTATTTAAATTTACGATTCCAAACTCGTTGAAAACTACATTATCATTATCATCTAAATTTCATACTGTGTGATCCTGCATGAGATACCTGAGATCTAAACTTTCCTCGTTACATCATAATGTTACCGACTATACTGTCGCGCTATCGTATCACCCAAGTCGCCATGTAAGTCTAATCTTGGATAATCAAAGAGACCCGGAGGCGAGCTGGCGTCCTGTCGCGGATTATCGAACGAGAGAGCGGCAAATGGAAAGTTTGCGCGAAAATCCGGCAAAGCACATCGTCCCAACACGGATCGATTTCTACCAGTGAGAAACGAGATGAGATTCTGGCGAACACGTTGATTGAACGCGGCCGATACTACGGCCAAACTTCGACCTTTCTGAAACTCGACTTTCTTTCGGGAAACTCGTTCAAAAGTATATAGGGTGTCCCGTATTAGTATGAAGACATCATTCTATTACATGCGGTAAAAGCGGCATATTACATGCACTAAATGCGGATAAAGTACTAATTACAGATCACATATTATTGTATATTTAAATAATTATAGTATTTTCCATCAAATAATGCATATACAAGATTCTTTAGTTTATTTGCTTTATCTTTTTCAAGTATCAGTTGTCTTTTATTTATTAATAACAATGCTGCACATTTTATTGATGTCGTTAACTAATAACATGTAACAGATAAATTAAGGTTACTAAGATATATATCTTTAAAAATGTATTCAAAGTGTAATAACAATAAGGATTGCCTTATGACTTTTACAGGAGGTAGCAGATTACATTAGATTTAATGAAAAAAATCAATATTATGCTTAGTTGAAATTAAATCCAAAAAAATCCGCAATTAGTAGGGCCACGTCTGCTTAGCTGCCCGCCCCCTTCACTTAATTAAATCTTAATAAATAAATTATATAAATTATATATGTGCTATTTATGTGCTCTCAAAATCCGCAAAAAAAATTTTTGCGCTCATTTCGTTTAGCTAAAAAAAAATTTTTTTGTGAAGAGAGATATCAAATACACAGGACTTATGCACTTTTTATGTGCAAAAGTCGAAATTGCTTGGAAATAGTAACGCATAAATCGAAAATATATTTTGCATAGATAGAGTAATTTTGTAATTTTAAACGACTTAGAAATGAATATGTTTGCTGCAAGAGAGAAGTGCCTTAAAGGATGCAACGCAAAGATTGAAGCTATATGAATATGAAAGCGCATAAATAGCACATTATTATATAATATATATTTGTTCAATAAGATTTGGTTAAGTGGGAGATCAGCTAGGCAGCTAGCAGACGTCATGAGGTTTAATTGTGGATAATTGTCATTACTTCATTCAATTAAAATTACAACATATAAAATAATACTGAAATGAAATAAAATCATCCATAATATAATCTTTATAATCAATTATAACTATTAAATATTTTATTAATTGTTCGATATCGTTCTGGATAAAAACATGAATTTTTTCATAAGAATGATTCATAATTAGTGGCCTTATTCTATATAATATACATACATGTAATGTATTTAATGTCTTCATTTTATATAAATTAATACATTGCAAACTTAGTATATCATATTTCATATAAATATATTTATACTAAAAAACATACGTATATTAAAAATTTGAAGACTTATATGCGGAATTTCTCTTACTTTTATATATTTTTAATATTTTAAATTATAAAACAATTATAAAGTAATTAATATGGAATATATTTTTGTCAAGATAAAATTGTCTTAACTCAAAATTATTTAAAAAATTAGAAAAAATCGAAGGACACCTTGTATATAAGAAGAGGTTTCATCTATTGCTTGGAGCTGATACATTCCTATTACCACGGAAAATGTATCAGCTGTATTATATCCTTTAGCAAGAGATGGAGAAAGATATAATAAACGTGAAAAGAACCAGAGAAGAATGAACTGCAGTTTATGTTCAATATCACAGTGTATTAGTACTTATTGTAAATTTAACAATAAAACTGACCACACACAATGACTTCCCTATTTAATATTAGAAATAGATATCATTATTGATCGTTTTTATTTTTTAGATTAATGCATTCTAAAGTTTTCAATAAAATTATATTCTTTATGATTCCAATAATTTTCTTTACATTAATAAAGTATTTGGTTTTTCATCACTTTATTTTCAAAGTAATTAATTCGCTTAATCTTTTTAATAAGTAAAAAGCATTTGGTGCTTCTAGCACCAAGTTAAATAACACAACTTTTGAATAATGTAAATAGATAAAAATTAAAAAATACATATTAATTGTAATAGATATAATAAAATTTATATTTTATATGAATTTCGTTATTATACATATAAGAATTTGTACACATAATACGTATTATTATATATTATTCAAATATTTCAGCTTTTAGAATTGTTGCTTTACGATCTATTATAATGTTATTTTTGTTATCCTTAAATCTGTTTTATAAATCTGTATTAATGTAGAATAAATATACCTATTGATTTTTTTTATTTTTTTTTTATCTAAGTCTGAACCTCGCATCTTTTAACACATTATCTTTGTCTAACTAGTAGTGCATGTATTAAGACGATCTTGTGGCAGATAAAAACTAGGAGATAAGCGTTATCGGAGCAACTAGAAAACGAGAGTTTTAATGCGTGACGTTTCAATCCTTTTTTGAAATATCGTTATCTCGTATTCCCACAGAATACGCGGTTTTTCCGAGAAAAAGGGGGAGGGAAATCCTAAACCGAAATCGTCCGGCAAATTGTTCCGGAAAGGGAATGATTCCTTGACGTCAATGTCACATGCATAGCTCCAATAAACAAGAATGACGTAAATGCAACAGTTCGCGGAAAACCGCGGTTTATAAATTGCGCGCCACTGCAATGCAAAATACTAAAATACATTGCTCTGCAAACACTAATGAATTTATGGGATAACATTTATTAATTCTCTTTATATCTCTTCGAAGTCTATAACTTTTAATACAGAAAAATGATTAAATGATGTACCCAATAAATTAGTACTAAAAGGTAAGAGAACTAATATCTGTGACATATCGATCAGAAAAGTATTGACATATGTGCCTGCGCAGAATAAATTTAAATCTCAGCAGGTAATATCCGGACGACGTGATCCAATCAATTTCTGTATTTTTTTGTTAAAATTAACCTAAAACACGGCTTCAGCGTACATCGAGCGCGCTTATCGCAGCTCGTTTCGGCATTTGTAAATATTTGTTTACCGGAAATACAGTGGAGAGATGTGGAGAGACGACGAAGGGTGTAACGGAGAAACGAGGCTACACCCTCAATTGCTCAACTGAAATTGATGGCGTCAGCCCGCTTCCCCTGGAGCGTTTTGTTTGCCCCACATGCGCCACGTACATCTATATACATCATCATACATATATACGCGCATACACACGTATGTGAATGCACGTATGTGCGCGTATGTGCAATGGCGCCAAGGAGGTCGTCGCCAAGGTGACGTCATCGGTTGCCAAAAATGACATCGAGTTTCTTAATACCTTTCAAGATTACGTGAATTTCATATCAATCGATTTGCGTTCCAATCTAGATACATAAATTGAATCCTCAATGCAGATTGAGAAGTATATTTTAATGTCTCTCATCTAACATAATATATATATATATATATCTTAATTCTTAATATATTTTTCATTCCAAATGTAATAAATATCGTAATAATTATAAAATTTCTCTCAAGTATATTCTATTAAATAATCTAACATTTTTGATGTTAAAATAATATTATTAAAATGTTGATTACGTTAATTTTTTGAAAAAGTTTAAACGTCGTAAATAAAATACTCAATCTATTTTCTAATCAATTATGTACATTGTTTCATTGTAAACAATTCCATTTTTAAGTAATCTAATATTAAAATATTGATTACGTTGATTTTTGAAAAAGTTTAAACGTCGTAAATAAAATTCCCAATTTATGTTCTTATTAATTACGAATATTGTTTCATTGTAAACAATCATTTTTTAGTAATCTGATATTTTATTATAATTTATGATTGCGTTCGGGAAGCTATCAGCGTTATTGTGATATTTTATCCTTGCTTTACTCTAATAAATGATAAAGTTAGAACGCAAGCGCAATAACACTAATAGCGTGTTTCCCAAACGTTTCTCTACGTTTATGAGAAATTAATCTCACACACATCTCACACACACACACACACACACACACACACACACACACACACACACACAATAATACATAATACAGCTATATATTAAACATTGATCATTTTAATCCTTTGGACTTCGCGTAATACACTTCGTGTATTCTTATATTAAAACTATACTATCTCATCCTAATGAATCTTAACTGCCATGGAATGATTCATGCGAAAATCAGCTTGTAGGCGATGAAGTTATCATTAGACATAAATAGAGCTAAACTGATCCCGTTATCGATAAAAAAAAGTCTTCAAAAGAAGTTTGGCGAAAGAAAAGCACGAACGCACGATTCCGGATTCGGAAAAACGTCACGTACGACACGGAAAGTATGAGTAAACGATTACAATATTTTTCGCAATGACTATCATCGAAGTGACTTCCATCACAGTTCCTTATGACAGTCCACTCCGCTTACCTAGCCAAGAATGACTAATGGGGACTCATCGTTAATTGAGACATACGACGACGAGAACAGCTGCACGATCAGGGGAAGCCGTCGTTTTTATAGTTCCACGGTTACCAGGATAATCGTCAGGAACGTTTAAAATGTCTTTTCAAGAACTCAAGCCCGGATAATTCCAACTTGGCAATCACTGAAATTATTCGGGCTTCGATGTAATGCACAGTATTACCGGATAATTAGTTCGCCTACTTTATAGAATGTTTTTTTTTTCTTCGAAGTAATATTACGGAGAAGCTTGAAAAAATGTGAAAAAGAGAATAGATCTCCTGAATAAAACAAAGAATTGTATTCTCCGGCTTCACCTGGCTTCATCTTCAGTTATTACAATAAAAGAGAAAGCTATCGCGATATTACGTTTTAAGTTTCATTTATAGATATCATTGTGAGAGATGTATGTGTACGTATTGTGTACGTGTCGTACACGTTTCTAGGCCATATTTTCCTGAGTTTAACTCCTACTTTCACGCTATTATATAACATCTCTTATTTCTAATCCGAGATCTACAATAGAAATCGTAGTGATCGTAGTTTTAAATTGTAGAGAAAATTAACTACTCACAGTTGAATGTGAGAAGAATAATCAACTATGATTGGTCAATTTTCTACTTAAGAGCCCTACGACCGCTATGACTTCTATTGTATTGTCTATCCCGCATAACACTTTAGGTTTACAGAATCGCGAAATCGTTATTGACTTCGCAGAGCAATAACCCGATTGTGTGTAGCCTTTGACTCTGCAGTACAACACCGTATGAGGGCACGATCGAGGAGAGCGTTGGCTGTTGGCACGATCTATCGATGGGCGGGGTTGCCCGCTACCGACGACGCTCGCCACATGTGTTACTAATTACGGCGTGCTGGTCTCGTCACGAGAATCGACGGCGGCTTCGTGTGCGATGCGAGTCACGCCTGTACTTGCACCGCGATCTTACGCATGATCGGCTTTCAACCGAGGCAAAGAAGGATCGTAGACAGGAACGCGCCGAGAATCCTGCGAGAATTCGCACGAAATCGTGCAGAAAATACTGCCCGTAACATGGAGAAATTTTTAAGGATTTCAAGTGGGTTTAAGTTCTAATGATCTGAAAAATCGTGAGGAATTAAATAATACCTGCAGAAATGCGCATCAGAGAAAAATCCCACTAATGAGATTCTGGGAATCTCTGGTTCCAAGGATTCTGAATACTCTAAGGGTCAAATATTAACAAACAACGAAGGATGTAGTCATTTTCGTAATTATGTTCCATGGCCGGCAATGTACTCTCGCATGCGAACATGCATTGCGACGACGACAGGAAATTATATCAACCGAACAGGGTCGGGCGTTGATAATTACAAAAAGCCTTGTTTAACACTTTTCTTTCATTATACATTTCGTCTAACACGTTTCATCAAAAATGCAGCGCAGAGCAAAGTAGCTTAATTTTTAAAATGAAACATTATTAATTTCTGAAACTCAGCTATAATCCACATATCAATCAATTGTACAATAAATATGTTTATTCAATTTTATAAAATTAATTTACTTTTATATTATTATATAAACCCATACAGTCGAAAAATCAATTATACAATAAATTTGTTTATTCATTTTTATAAGGGAAATATTATAATTTATATTTATATTATATTTATATCAAATAATAATATATCGTGTATTGCAAAAATTCTCTTATATTCCTAATTGAACTTTTATATTTCGATTGTAGAAATAGATTTTCATTATAAAAGTTAACGAGTATAACAGAAAATATTCCGCGTTTAGCAAAAAATTTAATTATACTCTTTATTCATTTATTTATCAGTGCGTCTCTACCTCAAAAAAATTCTCTCTTTAACTGAGCGTCGAAATAAAATAGAATAAATCACGGTCGACTCTCGAATAACTCTAGAAAAAAAAACGGGTCACGAGAAGATGACAGAGATGATATTCGAAACATAAATCCACACGGAAAGTTAATTAAATATCGCGGCAATTAAATGAACGACAGTCGGCGCCACAACAGCATCCCGAGATGCATCGTTGCAACGAACTCGTTGTCGCATCGTCCATTGAATTATCATTCGCAACGTGTATCAACCGCGGCGCTTTTTCCTTTACTTGAGGAATGAGAATCGAGTGAGTGTACAAACATGTATATATACGCGTACACACGCACTCTTGATTGGCGTCTAGACGTGCGTGAACGCAATACGCGTGGGCGTTAATGGCGCTAACTTTTTTTCCCTTTTCCCGCGAAGCCGAAGCCGAGTCCCTTCGACGAGCGATTATGATTGAATATCATCGACGATCAACGATACATGACGATATGTGCCGGACGCACATTACAGCACACACTTCCAAGAGGTTCTGCGTGTACGCGTGCTGATCGGCGCTTCCTGCAGTTAACGACCTCGATCGCATATAAATGAACGGCTTAATGGTTTCGAAGTAAGACCCAAAGACCCCCGGCATTTGATAAAATACACGCTCTCAAGCGATGAGACCGACGTGGTTCAGACCCCGAAAAAAAAAAGAGTCGCTTCAAAGTAGCAATATGTCAATATCGTGGAATTGGAACACTCGATATCTTGAAAGTAGAAATGTCATATATCATTGCGAGTAGTTTTTTAGCTCCCGGCGACGCTGACAGAGAGCAAACATCGGCTCAATTCATTGAGACCCAACGAGTATGTGTTTTAAAATAGTAATGTATATTAATATATTAATATATTTTATAATATATTAATGTATTACAAATTAAGTATTAATATATAAAATAAAGATATTATATATTATTTATATTACAATTGCGATGAAACATTAATTTAAATCAAATATTTAAACAAACAATTTTGTTTAATTTGTATGTTAATTTATTAATATATGTTGTCATATATTACGTATACTATCGTGCTTTAAACGTTAATTTATATTATCGTGGAGCTTGGAGATAGAAGAGTAAATATTTGAACAACCTTCTCTCCGCTTCAATTTCTCAAGCACTTAATTATTCTGATATAATATCGATTTTGATATTTCTCTCTGAAGAATATTAAAAATATAATTATTATACAAGAATCATACGATGAATGCAATACGCATTCAAATATACTGTTAGTATTCGTATACGTGTACTATGTAAAGTTTATATTTCAGTTCAATTTATATTTTAGCATCATAAGAACTTACTTATTCCAGTGTGCAACTATATTTGACCTTATAAACTTATCGTAAGGTAAAGTAATTTTTGTAGTATCATAATAAAATGTATGTATATATATGCAATAAATATGTAAATTCACATTTTATAAAGTTTTAATTTACAATTATTGTAAAGTACATTTCGAAAAAGATTTAATGTTTAGTAAAATTACAATTGACGAATCACATTTAACTTTTTCAAGGAAGAAGCGGAGATCTAAATGCACTTTAATTTCGTTGGAGAAACTTGTTAATATTTAAATTATGTTAAACTGTAAATCCGATAGTTCCATGAACGTGATATTTTCCCCGAAGTATCTGAGAAACCATAAATCTATATTCATTAACTATATACGATGATAAAGGGTTTGGTCTTTAATAATTTGAAAGCTACAGGGTAAAAGGTGTCATCCTCTGTCGCACTGCAAGGATGCTTTTAACATGATTAATGATGACAAAATCATCGATTAACCTCTCGACATCGCACCTCAGAAATCACTCGTGTATATTTAATCATAATAGCGTTAGCTTAATCTCAAAATATTAAAACGCCGATAATAGCCCAATCTACTTGTCAATGAATTATATATTTTAATTTCTAACTGTAAAACAGCTAAAAATTAATCATAGCACGTCCTCATTTTTTTTTGTTTGTAATTATTTATTAGAATGTAATTGTTAATAATTAGTTATTAGAATGTACTCAAGAAAAAAAAAGATAGAAATAAAAGCTAAAGACCAAAGATAAATTGCTTATATACAAAGAAAAATAGATGTCTTTTCCTAGTAATTAATTTTAATCATAATAAAGCTAATAAGATTTAATTACATTTGTTGCATAATGTAGTTAATTATAGTATAGCATCTTATTAAATGCATTGTACTTAAGAGATGAATTCGCGTATATACTGCGCGTTTACAAATTACTACTGGAAACTTATATATATAGTTATTCAAACACGAATATCGCGTTATACGTAAATGTGAGACGCAAATTAGAAGTAAGCATATTTAGCGCTAAATGAATAGTACAAATACAGTTCATGAATTCTTGTTGTAATTTAATGTTAAGTACAAAATGATCTATACTCTTGAGAGCATGAGATATCCAAATCACTGCGCTGCGTATGATAAGCATGCGGTTGGAAAGTATGCCGCATTTAAAATGAAATGTTCGATAACAACGCCAAGGTTGTGTAATTCCTTTACAGAAATCTACACTCTAAATTCCTTGCAGTGAAATCTCACTCCAAGAAAGTAAAAATATAACCACACTTCACTTCTCGAAAAAGAATGACAATTTTCATTCTTTTAGAGTGAATTTTCACTTCAAAGGAATGAAATCTCACTTTTTTGGAGTGAGATTTCACTCCTTTAAAGTAAAAATTCATTCTAGAAATAAAAGAAGTAAATTCACTTTAAAAGGAGTAAATATTTTTACTTTTTTTCAAGGGTGATTGTATTTTCATTCTTTTGAAGTGAGATTTTACTACAAGAAATTTAGAATGTATATATTGGCCAATTTAATAACTAACCTATGCCAAAAGACAATTACTTATTTGGAATAAAAGAATAATAGTGCTTTTAATACTTAAAATAAAGAATTAATTATTGTCTTTCAGATATCGATTAGTGTTAGATTACTGTAAGGATTGCGATGTACATTTAAAATATCTAGAGAATATATCATCTTGTGGCCATGTTTATCTGACAGGCAGATCTTCGAAGGACGACGAATTGTTGCGTGGTCGAGTTGGAAGCTTTCTCCCAAAGTCCGACCTACCTAAGTGCTTTCAATCCCTCCGGACTTAACGATTTCAATTGGAATCACATGCATCACTCGCAAAAGCGAATTCGAATAGCTCCGAGATGTCCGAAACGTTTCCCTCGATATTCCATTTCGACAATTCCTAAGATCTTTTCCGACCGTTAAATATCATGAGCATTACTGGCTGGGATATTCTTGGAATGCCGGAATTCTCGGGTAATTCGAGAACTGCAAGGCTCTCTCTTATTTACAAGCTTCTTAAACACTCAAATCATTTTCCATCTTCTCCATCTTCTTTGCGTGATATAATTATCCGATTATCCATTTTTATAGAAGACGCTTATTACAGCGCGTAGAAAATCTATCGCTTTTATAAATTTTATTTGCTCTCCATATTTTTATTATAATATTTTACAATAATGAAAAAAAAAATTAAATGATGTAACATTTCTTGATATTTAACAAATTAAAGACAAAAATACATAGGGAAATAAGAGTCAGGTACTTTGTGTGTAAATACAATAATAAAGACTATTAAACTTTTATTATTATACTTGCACACAAGTACCGCGCTGACTTCTACTTCCCTACGTATTTTTGTCTTTAATTTACATTATATTTTAATAAAATTTGCCTACACACTGAGAAAAATGTCTATTTGAATTAATTAGAATTCTAATTAAAAATGAATAAATCAGAATTTTCTAATTAAATCTACTAAATTCTAATTGAGATAATCGGAATTCTGATTAATATAATCAGAATTTTCTGATTTATTTATTTTCAACTAGACTTTTCTGCAGCAAAACTATATAAATACAATGATCTTTTCCTGCTTCTATTAAGAATTCCGTCGAGATGCGTTAGTAATGTTTTATCGGAAGCAGTCGGAAGAGTGAAATGTACGTATTTTCATGATATTATCGATGTCCTATATCGCCCTCGAAACATCCCTTGAAAACGAGGGTGGATTCTCGCGGAGGCAGACACACGAACGGTGGACGACAGAAAATGGTTTTCGTGTTCGTCCACAGGGGTGGAAGATGTAGGCGCAGGCGCCGCGACGCTCCAAGTATATATATGCATGCAGCATGCGCGTGTTGTAGTCGATAAGCTAAAGCGACTTTCGGGATCGACCGTGGCTCTTAGTCATCCGCCTCGTGTCTACGACATATAGAGGTACGTAGTAGAAGAGCGATATAGCACGAATAGAGCGAGGCGGTAGTCGCCCACGACGCACGTATGCACGCACGAAATGTACAATAACGAGGCGGGCAAAACGGGAGTCGTTTGCTAATTCCAGGCACGTCTTCATGAGGCGCAAACTGCATGATAGGCCATACGTTGAAATCTTTACCTCGTAAATATTATAAAAGATTTTAATTTCTGCATTTTACTGTTATCGATTTTACACAAAATAAGCATTTCATTCTACACTGAAAAAAAAGTACCAAATCTTAATATATATTTGAATAGTAATAAGTAAACATTTATTTACAGTAAATACATATTTATTCCATAAAAAATGATAATTAAATCAAGTTAATGGTTTTTTGTATCAAATATTTAGTATCTAAATATTAGAACTATTCAAACATTTATTAAAATTCAATTTTTTTCAATGTAATTATATTCACTCAAAATTTTAACAAAACGTAAAAAGACTAGACTGATAATGTTAATTTAAAAAGTTTGAATATATTTCATATTTGCATTTGTGAGAGAAAGATATCATTGTACTGAATTAAGTTATTTGAGGTTACGTTTGTATAAACAATGAATTTAATGTCGCTTCGATGTAATCGTTCATAGATTAGAAATAACTTTATAACATTTTATAATTATATTCTACTTAAAAGATGAGTGCTTTCTACTGTAGTTTTTAAGATATTAGGTATTTAAGAAAAAATTAGAGATCATATCTTAATTCCGCGGAGCGCGAGCGGAGCAAAATCTTCTATTACACCGCCGCACCATTAAGCTCAGCTCTGTGTAACGCGATGCATAAAGAAATTCTCTATAGAACAGGATTTACCCATCATTTGCTCGTTTGCATATTTATGTTTGCTGATCGTCGGCGAAGGTACGGGCACGATCATGGTGTTTGCCTAAGTAAATCTACAAATCGCGTGCATCCCGCGAACTTTCCGTAATAATTATTCACGCGCAAGTTATGGTTAATTTTGACTTCCATTCACGTTCATCTGCAATCCGTAGAAGTTTCCGCGAAAGCTTCCAAGAGAATTAACTAACTGACGCTTGCGAATGTACCTCGTGAACGTCGCGAATTCGTGAACAGAACTGCATCGCGAACTAGAAACGCTCGGAAAGCTTCGTTTTCTGTTAAAAGCGAAATTACTTTTTGCTTATGTATGTACATTTGATGATGTCAACATAAAATGCATCGCAAAAAAAGTAAAAAGATTTTTTTTAAATGTTGAATTTTAAGAGAAAAAACAAAATTTTATCTTATTAAATTAAAATTTTACTTTTTATAAATTAATTGCGTTCTATTAAAATTTTCCACCTTATTAATTAAAATTGGTACAAGAATTAAACACTTTAATTTCTTTCGCTTAAAATAAGTAATATCATTATAATAAAACAGATAGCATAACATATTGATAATTAACAACGTAATGTGAAACATCGCGGTTTGAAATATCAGGAATTAAATATAATTTCAACTAATATGTCACAGTTGATTATTTGTTGAGCGGCTCTGTTGAGTCGCAGAACAATGGAAAAATAAAACGATAATAGCTGCGGTCGATGTATTCTAACTGCATTCTGACTACAGCGTGTAATCGTGAAAGAGAGGGTGAAATAGTGAGGCAAACCGACGTCGCACAAAACGCGTAATAAACGGCTGCCTCGGCAATGGAAATTAATATACATATGCACCAAGAGTGCGTAGAAATTCTAAGGATAATAGGAAAGTTAATAATGCGCGCCGTCGCGGATGCGGAAACGCAACGGAGAATGAAACGCCGCATGCATCCGAATTGCGATGAGCGTTATACTTAATAAGGCGTGGACAAACGGGTATGGCGGAGGCCATAATTTATGAAGTCATAATACAGAATTACACAAACATACTAACAATAATGTATTAACGTATATCACGGGATTTCAAAGAGCCATTGTTTAAATAGCATATGTATCTATAATCATTTATTTTTATTTAGAAATATATGCAAAAGTAATAGTAAATTAATCATCTAAAAAAAGGTAATAAAAATTAAAACTAGCAAATGTTACACAAATGAAAAATTAATAAACTACTTAAATACCTAATATTGTTAATCATATTGTTAAGTACTTTTTAACACTTATATTTTTCAGCAATTCTCTTTCTATTTTTAATTATAAACTATTTGTATGTATTTTGATATTGATAATAAAGATCGTAATAATAATAATAACAACATGCATTAAGAATAAATTGTTTAATTGACTAAATTGATTCAAAAATAATTTAAAGGATAAAAATCGATCGACGAGAATTAAACACAAGTAAATGAAAAAAGCCATAGAATCGATCAAGATAATTCCTTGTTCCATAGTTTCCTTGTATCCAATTTTCAACAAGAATTTCATACTTGATTTGAGCTACTCTCGTGACAAATCTCAATCGTTCGAAGAACAGAAGAGAAGTGCATCTCTACAAGTTGCATCTCTTCCCAACAGAATTTGTTGTGAACGTGAATCGCGAAGATTCCGCCGCGAAAATTTCACGGCGGTAGCTCATTCCATCACTTCAACGGTATCGACTCACGAATTGAAAATACGATGAGAAAGAGAAAGAATTTGCGGCGCGGAGGCAGAAATGTATTTCATTCTCGCCGGAGAATGCAAACGAATGCAGCAAATATAGAAGCAACACGACCTGTCGGGCGGATCGGCAGAATGGAAATGCACTCTTTGCCTTCGTTTTTCTTGCTTTTATCTGTAGCTGCAAGAGATACATCCTGTTTTCCCGATTGGAGGAAATTACGCGATAGTGCTTTCGATACGGCTTCGTCGCTTCCTTCTTGACGCAAAATTATACAGGAGTCTGTGATTGCACCAAGAGTTACCGTTGCAAAAGCCAACAAACAGCTTTTCAGAAAAATTAGATTCGCAATGCCAATCGATGACGAGACACAAAATTTACTTTGCTATGTATATACATATATTAGGTGTACAAAAAAGTTCTGAGCTTTTTTTTGTAAAATTCAATCTTTATTCGTATGTAATCGTACGGAAATGGCTTGCTGCGTAACGCCAAGCTGTTCTGCAAGCTCTTTTTCAGT
>Ga0157363_1001884_pt1 | contig 17986 bp, 6 predicted proteins | sample AttsexASBM1_FD_111477 | JGI IMG/M metagenome (GOLD analysis project Ga0157363, IMG submission 111477) | Fungus gardens microbial communities from leaf cutter ant in Ribeirão Preto, State of São Paulo, Brazil - Atta sexdens ASBM1 | ecosystem: Host-associated > Fungi > Mycelium > Unclassified ... | reverse complement strand
ATCAAGTTTATAACACCGTTTCAAATTAAATTAAAAAGAAATCAATGAAGAAAAAATACTAAAGATTTACTACAGCTATAATTACGAATGTTACAAAATGCCAATCATCAGTAAAAAGTTATTTTAATCGTACTTCATGGGAGTATATTTTTGTTAATTAAAATAATTTATTCCTTGTCATTTCATCGTATATATTTTGAACATAGCTTCAAATCTTTCCGCGTGTTTGAGGGGATCGCATAGTTGCTCGAATGAACATGTATTCTTCAAGAACAATGTGCTTACTACTCGCGTAATATAAAAAGAAAAAAAATTACTTGAATGCCACGTTTGATCATGCTTGCAAAGTAGGAGTATCGCAAGTTATTCATGCATATTACGTAACTAACAATAACTACTATGTATTTATTAAATTCAAGAAATGGCTATCACAACTATTCACCACGGATATCATAATGTGTTACAATATTTCTCATTCTCTCTCTCACACATATATTTCCGTGTAACTTGCTTTTTTCGCACGTCTTTCTCTTTCCTATTTTCGACCCACGCTTCCTTCGAGCACATCAGAAGTTTCAAACGAGGAAAACAACAGACTCGTTGTTACACCTCGTTTCTCTGCTTTCTGGGAGTGTTTACCTCGTCACTACCTGAGAAGCAGATTGGAAGTGCAAAGCAAATTGCGAACGCGAGTCGAAAAGTGTGTTTGCGTCCGTAGGATGCTCGTTGGATTCGCTGCTGAGTTCCAAGCAGCGGAGTGTCGTGAGTTACAAGCTTATTTCATATCGTACACGGGCGATGGTAATTACTGTTGCGAAAACAAAAAAAAATTTGTGTTATTATTTTTAATCGCGAATGTACTTGTCGCAAGTCGCAATGCGTTAAATGTTTGGACATAACATCATTATGATGAAGAACATGCTCATTTAAATGACGCAACCTCGACTTCCAAGACCTTACTTTCTTAAAATATTATTTGGATGTTTAAGCGTCATTTGTGAACGTTTTTCAATGTTTATGTTATTTTCTATTCACCTTGATATTTCCATCTTTGTTAACTAATTTGTATTGGATAACTTATTTATAGCATTTATTTTTATTGATAACATTAGTGTTGCTAGAGAGAGTTCATAAATTTAATTAATTATTTTACATTTAACTGATATACTTATATGTATATATGTGTATACACATATATATATATATAAAATTTTATATATATATATAAAATTTAAATTTTATTAATGCAAATAATGCGAGTAACGATTATATTAACTAACACAATATATTTTTATCTCAAAATTACAATGTAACTAATTTTATGTATGTATGTATATATTGTTTGCATTAATAAAATTTAAAAATTAATATTAATTGATTTAATATGTTACGAAACAAAATTCACTTGTTCACTCATAATTAATTTTCATTGCATTAAAATTAGCTCTAATTTTTAGAATCAAATAATTCTTCATTTAAGAATTAATTCGAATTGTAATTACCTAGTTGAAGTCATCACATTGTCATTAATAGTGTCTGCATCAATTTCCTTAAATCATATTGATTCTTAATAAAATGAATTATATTGATAGATCCTTTCGTATATTCATTCCTTTTTCTCTCATCTCTTTTTTTTCCATTTTCTTCCTTTGCTCCTCTTTCTTTTTTTCTTTCTCGTACATATCGCGTACATATCCTCATACAATTTATCTTCATGTCTCAATCATCGACAATCATCGACACTGAAGATAAAGATAGAGTAAAAGGATGGATTTGGAGAAACGAAAATGATTGCTGGATAGTGACGATGGAAAGACCGGGAGATACGGAAAAATGTATGTGTCGAGCTATTTCAGCGGTTCGTGGAAGAGCTCGTTCGATTCTCAGTGTCTGGAAATAATTAGAAGCCGAGGTGGCCCGGGTGTTGCCACGGCAACCGCCAATCACAGGGCAAAGAAAAATTTTTCCCTTTATAACGCGCATTTTTCTGTGCTCGTCTTCGCATGGGCAGAAACGCGCGGGGCTCACGACGGCGTTTGCGTGGGTTGGTACGGGGATCGACAACGACGAAGGCGACGAGTACAAGTATGACGACGAGAGCAAGGAGGAAGCTGAATGGCGAAGTGATGGGCGGAGGTGGAGATAATGTATTCAGCGGCACGAGTGAAATACATAGATATACAGACACTAAGTTACACAACGGAATATACCAAGGCATCTCGATTGCATGTTACAGTCTACATGTGTTCATCTTCATGATTCGTCGATGGCGACGCAATCATAAATGACGAAAGCAATCTTTCTAGGAAGAAGTCTCGATAGTAATTCCGCATCTTAAATGACAAGAAATTGGATGACAAGAAGTAATTTGAAAATTAGTTACTTGTTAATTAAATTGCATTAGACAATTTAATTCTGTATCCCTTACGTAAACTACGAATACATGTGTATAATAGTCACAATGTGACTATTATAAATAAAATTAACTTACATAAATATATTATATTCTCTATTACCTTTTTATTAGCTATTTAAATTCCACTTTTATCATGCGCAATTGTTTTTAAATATATAACTTACTGTTAGTGTATATATACAGATAATTATAATGATGTTGTAATTAACGATAATTAATTAAACGCTAAGATTATACTAAGATTGATAAAATCACTTCATAAAGTAACTTGTCATCATTGTACGTTATTTACTGAAAAAAAAAATTCGTTACTTGTAACACATCGACGCGTTATTTTATTTGTTATAAGAAACGAGTAAAAATAAACTTGTTACAAGTACCAAGTCACTTTTTTTTCAATCCGTTACAAGTAACGATTAACTTTTCCAATTTGGTGTTATCATTAATCGCTATAAAAAAATCGCAACGTCAATACTGAATCGTTATTATAACAAAGTAACGATAAAAAGTAACGGCGTTACAAATATAATGCGTACTTCCATTCCCTACATTCACACACAACTTATGTTACATTTAAAAAAATATTTAAAAAAAATTGTTCTCATACATTTTATACTTGAAAGATATATAAATTACAAATTACTTATTGAATGATGGATGAAATAAATAGCTAAGTAAATGTTTATTATTGCAAGTGTTTTACATAAAGTCTTGATTGGTCTACTATTATATCACATTTTTATTAATAATATTTCTTGACAATCTTGACATATAAAAACAAACATGTTTATATGGTATGTTACTTGTCACTGTAAATAAATTAATAGAATTATTGCAAAATACTGCAGCAATGCACCGAGTAACAGCAACCATCTCATTAGAATCGAGGTGTCAGTTATTATTTTGTTTGTATGATGAGATAACATTGCACGTTAGAGACAGAAAGTTTCCTTTGATGTACTGCTTGCACTCGTAATATCAACTTTTTCATTTGATGTAAAAGGAAATGTCTTAGACGCTTTATACTATTTTTTGCTTTTAAACCTGATGTTATCTTTTGCACGCGTGTAAACGCTTTGCAAGAGATAATATTGAGGTATTATTTTACATCTCAACAAAATTTATTATTGCTAATATAAAACGTTGTATTAATGTGTTGTTAATTTTATATTTACATAATAATCTTTTCAAAATTATTTTTTAATAAATAATACATTGAATTGCAATTTACATTACATGAGGGATTATGTCGATAATTATAAATTTATTATAATTGTCACAATTTATTTAAATTTTGTAAGTATAAATGTTTTAGGTAAATACTTTTTAATCTTTATCTTTAACAAATAAATCACATACAAAACATTTAAAATAACAAATACACACTGTTAAAAATGTTATAAAATCTAATGTATTTTTAAGTTACACAAGTAAAATTTTAAAATTTAATTTAATGATATTACATCAATGTATCTGAAAAATATATTTGTGTGTACATGTACACGGAGAGAACAATTTTGTTGAAGGAATCAGTTTAAATGTCCTATGCTGAAAGAAAAGAAATTAGCTGCAGCAAATTAAATGGTAAAATATGGCATAGCATTTTTAGTTGGCTGCAGAAACCAATTTTTGGTTGCAGCAACAAATTTTTAATTGCGTTAGCATGTCGCAGATATAGGATTTCGATAGATTAACATAAACAAAAATTGGCTGCAAACTGTTATTAACATAAACAAAAATTGACTGCAAAAATTGGAATTAAAAATTCTACGTCATATTCAGCCAATCTTTTCCTTCAGTATAGATACTTAAAAATTTTGACGATCTAACAAAATTATATTCAGATCTAGCTAAATTTTTGGGTACTTTGACAAAATTGTTCTTTTCGTATACATGAAAATTAATTCTCATAAAATTTTATGTGATTTTCATAAAATTTAATACATGTAAACATTAAGTAGAAGTAACATGTAAACATTAAATTTGAGTAACTTAATACTTCAGTAACTTAAATAACTTCATTTTCATTGATAATATTAAATGTCTATATTATTATATCTGCTTGAAATTTGTTTTCGTCACATATACATAAAATTTGTTATCTTTTTAAACAAATAAAATCAATAATATTAAAAGTAAACATTAAAAAAATTAATAACATTAAAACTTAATAATAATAATAATTAACAAATTATATAATAGTTTTGTTAGTAGTATTTTTGTTTCAGATAGGTTACTACGGCGGAATAAAGCTCGTTAATATGAAATTTTATTTTCATTCTGATATATTTTTCTCAATTACACGTGATTTAACTAAATATTTAAAGACTAAAAATTATCATTTCCTCCCACTAAATTATATTTCCAATAACAACATCATACAAATATCAATTACCCATTTACATTTTCAGAAATGATCATCGCGACATTTAAAAAATTTTTAAGTCAGCTTATGAGTCAAACACGATTAAAATGCTAATAAACTTAAATATAAATTACCAAGATAAAATACAAAAGAAGCCTTTTTATTTTAAAAGATAAATTTTTTTTTTTAGTGTTTCTATAGCACATTAGTTGTTTAACGAAATATAATAACGTAAGAAAAATTAAGTATTACACATATATATATATATATATATATATATATATATATATATATATATATATATATACATAGCTTATATATAACAGTAGAACTGTCCTAAAGTAATGTGCTAAATAAATAATCAAATTTAATGATACTTTCTTATAAACACTTGATAAATGTCGTCGTTTTTTTAATAATAAGAGACTGACACCTTTGGTAAAGTGTGGATTGAATGGTTCTTATTTTAATTAAATTTAGTAGTGAGCTAAAAAAAATTGTTTTGAACTGAACTGAAAGCTGTACCTGTTTTAATTAACTTATTCAAAGGATATCCAAAGCCGGATATGTAATGTCAGCGTTGTAGACATCTAAATGGGCGTCTTGAGATACATGGCAGGTCACACAACGATCCTGTATTATAACAGAACATTCAACACGTCGTCGATTGTTTTATTGAATGATATCTATGGCATGAATGATATATCTATATATATAATGCATGTGGATTTATCAAGATTTATGAAAGTAAAATTATTATGAAAGTAAAATTCTTTGGTTAATCCTTAACTCGACAAATACTAGATAATACAAATCCGATATCAGAAGAATAATCATTTAATTTATATAATTTTTAGTTAAAATATATTTTTAAAATAATTAGAATATAAATATACGCATTTTTATTAATGATTTTTACAAGGATATAATTATAACTCTAATCATAAATTGAAATGTTGCAATATAATAAATGTTATACGATTTAATTTTTATAGCATTTTCTATATATATATTGGATATATCTATTTGTCTCTTAAGAAATTGACGTATTCTTATTTTACGTAATACATTGCAAATAATCAAATTGTTTTCCTAACATTATAATTAAACCATTATAAGGAAAACCGTGTTTCAAATCTATTATATTAATAGATTTTATTCTAATTTTGAGTCATTGCATGATTTTATTTGGAAAACAATATGTAATTCTTTTCAAAATAAACTCTATGATCAATACTTTCATTGAAGCTTTATTTGTGCATAATCGCATTGATTGTCGATTGACATAATCTCAATACGGACTATGAATCAGGAGTAAAGATCCTTTGGTGTCTCAGGTTTCTCGCGGTCAAAATTTCTTCCGGTGATCGCGAGTCGTGCACAAAATGTCGTGTAACATGACACGTATCCCTTCTGCTTAAGCACGTGGGAAGAAATCGGCCAAAGTACGTATGTGCTCATAATAGAAATTCAGAAACTACCGATGAAAAGGATATGTTTCAAAACATGTCAGCTTCAATATCGACGCTAACCATCGATCCGATTCACATTCAATAGCCACGATATTCCACTTCCGAGCTTTTAAAACAAGCGATACATTATTCAAATTCGATTCCTTATTCAAATAGTATTTTTATATAAGCCATAAATAATAGTAATTATTATATTAGACAAAATAATTTTGTAGGTAAAACCTCTACTTATAAAAAAATATTATAAGAATCTAAACTATATTATAAAAATCAGCTTTTTTGAATGTCATTTTAATTTCATGATTCTATACATATATTGAATTAGTTCATCAGTTAATTACAAAGATTGATCAATTATTTCAAAATTAATTAATGATCATGCTGCGATCCATATCACTTCGTTCCAGATACATATACAATTGTATTCGCATTATACATAATTAATGCACGCACTTGTAACTAATAAAAGCTTTCAGTCAACTTGTGAATATTTCAATATTTAATATGTGATTTACATTTAGAAACAAATATGTTATGTATATTATATTCTTCAAATTTCTAAATATAGGATAACTCCGGCAAATATGCTACGCTGAGATTTACGCCGCAGAAGTCAGAAAAAATAGAAGGAATAATTTTCCCGCAACTACTCTCTGTTACATGCCTTTATGTTATATTAGTATAGTATTACGATTTCAGTTTCTTACTGTTAATATTAATGAAATTATTATGAGTTGAATCGATTTGTCAGTGTTAAGTTAGCACCATAAATTATAATCTACATAAAATGATTACTGCAGAACGTGCAAAAGACTTAGTGGTTATTTCGTGAGTGTAGAGGAATAGTAAAGCATTATAACAAAATACAAGTACTTTGCTCTTGTATTCTTTGTTTAATTTATTATCTTGTATCCCATCTGTTTGGGATGTATGGCATATTTAGCAGGCGGAATTTATGTCCAAAGTATACAAAGTGCGCAGATTGAATTCAGTGCACTAAATGCAATAAATGCATTACATGAAATATGTATCTCACATCATAACACTTGTAATACATGTGGGAAGATTGTAATTATTATTTATTACTTCATATACATATTTATCATTCTTATTTCTTAATAAAACTTTATAAACGGATTATAAGGTATTGTGTTATTTTATGTCTTATTTATTTGTAAATTTTTCATGAACCGTACATACTCTCCTCCCCCTGTGAGTAAAGATATATCCCACCCTTATCGGATATACGGCAAAAATGCAAAGATTTAAACAAGTTTATTTTTTTTAATACGAAGTTAATTATTTTTAATACGAAATATAAATATTTCAAATTTCTAATATTTTTTTTTATAATAGTAGACAGTACAAAGTTTTTACTGATATAGTCCGTTTACTATAAACATAGTAAATAATACTTAATAAATTAAGTTTTTGATAGGTACAGCGTATATATCTGAGTTACCCTATAATATGTCTTTATACAAATATACGGTGACTAAATGAACTTGCCTCTTAGCTTTTGAAGGGTAACTGCGTTTTCGAAGTGCGCTGGGAGTAATGCATAATATTTTTAATTGGATTTCTTTTACTATCTCTATCGCAATGCATGTGCCTCCTCTTCTTACAACTGATGAGAAAACATGCTCAAAGTTTCGCAAAAGCATCTTTCACTCTACCTTGCTCTAACAGAGCTTGCAATTATTTTCTCGCTTTTCGCATGTCGAAATGTTGTAGTGTAAAAGTTGCGCCCATTCCCAATGGCGAATACTGCCGCTTCTGTTCAACATTTCTCTTTTTACTTACCTTCTTCTATACGCATAACTCTCAGGTAACATTAAAACTGTAGTATTAGGAAAAAAGAATATGAAAATATTAATGATTATCTATAAATAGCAAATCATAAGCAAAATGTAATTTGAAAAAGATATAGGAAATGGATCATAGTCGATGTAACTTCAACGCAAATTAAAAATATGAATAAATTTATAAAGTTCTTTATTTACCATAATTTCTTATATTTTTCAATATTTTGTAATGTGTAAAAATATACATAATTACATATACACCTACATATGTAAAAATGTACATTTAAATATTAATCATAAAAATCAGATTTTAAATGCAATTTGTAAAATTATAAATTATGTTCATACACGCACATGCATATTAATATACATTAATTTTTATTAATATTCTTGAGGCTTCCACGGATGCTTTCTATATAAAGATTTTACGTTTCGTGGATTTTCTCCATGTCCAGATCCATTCTTGGAATGCCAACGTTTTGTGAAACCTTGCAGGCCACTTCATCAGGACGAAAAGCAATTTGATACTGTATGCGCGAAATGTATAATCTTTATATTAATTTTTATTATTACTATTAAATAATAATTAAATATGAATTAATAATGATGATTCCACGAATTATTACCTCCATAATTATTATCTCCATAATTTATAGCTTTGTAATAATATAATAGTTTCTAATGATTGGAACGGAAGATCATGACTCTGCATTCTTTAAGATGATCTTCTTAAAATGAAGATAATTGTATCATTGCTTGTTTGTTTCGATTAACGTTCAACGTTACACTCAATAGAGCAAATTCTTAACCTTTCAATTTCTGATATTATTGTTATTATGACAGGATATTATCAAGTATTGAGTATCAATATTGCCTTCTAAGATTTCAAAAAATATAACATTCTTGATATTAATATTTACACGCAACTAAATATAAATTATTGCAATTTAAAAAAAAATGGACATGTTTTTCTATAAAGATTTTTTAATATAATACTAAATATAATATGAGATTTAGGCTCTAGTATAGAATAAAATCATAATAATAATCATGCCAATAAGAGCCGACACATGTTGTTGGTATGCATATGTTTATTCAAATATATATAATAGATTAATTACGCAAATTAATAATGTTTCGATCCTTTGTTTAGAATCATCTTCAATGCTATTCCAAGCAACGCTTTCGTCACGAATTTCAAGAATTAAAAATTAAAACTAGTGTTACAATTAAGTCGCTTTTACATATAACAAAGTTCCAAGAAATTATCAATGCATTAAGCCGTAAGGCGCGTTCCTTCTTCCAAAATAGAGTCCCATAGATAAAATTGACAGATTTAAATAATAAATCAATTACATACATAAATAAAAATAAAGAATAGATTATGTTCTAAAACTTATATGTTGTCCGTTTAACATGTAGATTTCGTGTGAGAATACGATAAACAATCGATGTTACGTGAGATACAATTGTTGTAGAGAAGGAGAAAATCTTATGTTGTAAGTATTATGTCTGAGTATGCAGAATTTAACAGATCAGTATCAATTTTTAAATTTAAACCATTTTTTTGCTGTTTTATATGAATCATTTCGGATATAAGACATTCTTTAATAAAATTCTCTCTTCATCCAAAATCTTTACCCCCTTCTCAATCAAATTCATGCATTGAATCCAATCTATGCTCCGTTATAACCGAATGCTGTTGGGTGTTCCAATTTATCTGGTTCTTATGTTTTTTTATTCGTGTTTTTAATTCTACTCGTTTGTTCCACATATAACGCATTACAATTTTTGTATTCAATTTTGTACGCTACATATGTGATCATTTAAGTAGTTTGTCCTTTAGTACTCTAATGTATTTACTCAATTTATTAATTCCCGAATACGCCCTGCATATTGTTTTATTTTTCCTAAAAAGATTGCTTATTTTTTCCTGAAATAAAAAATGCCTGAAATAAAAGATAATGTTAAATATGTTTTTTTTCTTTGTCATGTTTTTTAGAAGCTACTTCTTAATACTCTTTAATAATATTAAAGAAATAGTGAAAGAAAGAGAGAGAAAGAGAGAGAAAGAAACCATAAATAAAAAAAAAATTAGCAATATTACTATTATTTTATTGTTCAATACAAATTTCTAAAATCATCATATATTAAACTATAGTAAACATTTCATTTACATTTATTAGATCTGTTCGCGTTGTTTGCATTTTTTGCACTCAGTATGTTCATTTTCTCTTTAACATCCGAATATATATTTATCTCATTTTAAGTGCAAAAATTTTTGGGCATCCTTCATATAAGCAAACAGACAGTAATACACGAACAGTAATACGCGAACAGACAGTATAATACTTCAATAATTTACAATTTGTATAAGTTGATAATTATTGTGCTTGGATTTAATCCTCAAAGCTTCTTCATTATGATATGTCCATCTTTCTTTTATCAGTGGTTTTTCAATTGTTTAGAACTTTTTATTAGTACACGATAATTTTCCGATCCTTTACTATACATGATGGGTTATATTTGTGTGCTAGGTTAATTTTCATCACTTTAACAAGTATACAAAAATTACTAACATAAGTGATTCTTACATATACTTTAACATCTTTAAAAAATATTGTAAAGTTATTTTTAAAAATTGTATATAAATGTTACAACTAATTAATGCTCCTAGTTTTTCGCAGAAAAGATATAATACATGAGATACACGACATGAATAATCCAATTGTGTAAAGATTAATAAAAATACATACATTTGGTTAAAACGTTTGGGTAAAACGTTATGTTCCTTAATGTTTTTATACAATTTATATAATATTCGATTTATTATATAATATTCATTTTTATAAAAATTAGCAAATGAATTGAGTTAGTCAAGTATGTCCATATTTAATTTGTTGTTTCTATAGTATAGCATAAGAGTTAAATCCAATAGAATATTGAGACAGTATTAAGATAAAATTTCAGAAGTCGAAAAATATCAAATACAGTTTTATAGTATTTATATTAAGATTTATATAAGATTTATTATAATTATATATATAATTATATATATATATTTGATAACTTTTATCTTTTACAGTTTTATGTAGATAAAACTACACAATGTAATAATTAGTTAATAAACATTAAACATTAATATCGTTATTACTCTGTTAACAAATCCTCAAAATGTGAACTGCGAGTTCAAGTTTTGATTGTTGTTTACGTGAGAAACAGACATCTGCTGACAGCGTGTCAGCTGTCATGATCTTTTCAGATAAACATCTTCAGTGACTAACATTGCATCATTATTTCGAGCTACGAATAATGCTGTCAGCGGCTTTTAGATTACTCTCGATAGGTATTAAAGGTGTGAAGCGATGCGATGATAAAACTGCGATTATCTCGGTGCCTCTTCCGGTCGAAAATCTCATGGGAAAGTTGCAACTTTTTCTAAACTCTAAAAAACGTTAGGAGTATAATAGAAATTAAATAAAAGAAACGTATATTAAAAATAAAAATGTACACTATTGTACTACAATATTATAAGCTAATAAGTAATTCGTAGAGAGAAAGATTTGTATATAATAATTTAAATAATTAATAAGGCTAATGTTAAAGAGAGATAATAAACTTGAAAAAACAATTATAATAAAACAAAGAATTGTACACATATACAGATAATTTGATCTATATTTATTTAAAAAGGTAAGTATATTAAAAATTACTTTTAAATCAATTGTTTACGATATACAGCAGAATTAAAAATGGTTGTAATAATCGCCTTTAAATTTTTCAGATTTTTTGATACATTTTTTTCGATTTTCTTTCTATCTTGCTTTTAAACATAAATACATTTTAAACATAAATACATTTTTACATTATTTCTGCAGTATAGTTTCTCTGTAATATTTAATTCGTATTGTCAACGTCCACCATTTTGAACAATGCGGGCGTTGTTCCATTTTCGAGGGGTTAGTTTACTATAGGTCCGTTATTCAACCCTAGCTTGAACACCCTTCGCAATATGACATTTATTTAACAAGGTAACGGTGTTAGGTTGTTAAGTCGAATTAGGGGATCCCTCAATGTGAATTCAAGAACTTAACAACCAATAGGATTTATTATTACTAGCAACGTGTTTGATTTTCAGCTGCAACGGTTTCTCATGATGACTACTAAACATTCACTAATTTGCTAATATTACATCACGCAAGTAAAAAAACTCTCTATTTTCTATGTTTAACATTTTTCTTTTTATAAAGAGGAAAAGGAAAATTGTTTTTTTTATTGTTTTAATATCTTTAATATATATTCAATTTTTAGTTAAATATAATTTGACAATGGTAAACATCAGCATATCATAGAAACATTTATAAACACACACACACACACACACACACACACACACACAAATATACAATACAGAAATCGGTAATCATTTCCTAGTAATTTTTAAATTAATTTTTAATCAAGATGCAAATTATATATCTCCTTTCAAAAGATTGATTAAAATTTAATCAATTTACATATACTTGTCAGGGAAAGGGGAGAAGCTAAAATATATTGATTAAGAACAATTTTGACCTCGATTGTATATCTAATTGAGACTAATTGAGATATAAGATAAACTGATAAATGTTAAATATAAAAGAATTTGATAAAGTATAAGTAATAAAGGACAAGCTGAGAAAAAAAATATCTTGTAATTAGACTGCAAATAATATGCATTGCGTCGGCGCGAAATATCATTATCATTTAATTTTTACTTTCGCCAAAACATTTATCGTAGTCGTTAACTTCGCAGATCGGTGACTTCTCATTGTTCACTGTGGTTCGTAAAATTTAAATATTCTTCTGATCGATAGTCACCCGATATCTGATCATTATTTTTACCAAGGCGTTGCGAGATTGGTACCACGTTTGTTCCACAATAAAGTCAAGTTTTTATTATTCTAATGAACATTTCTATAAGTACATGTCGGTTATGCTTACAGGCAGCGCATGGCTTCCCCAAAAATGATATTCATCTGATTATTTTTATTGTGATCATTTGAGAATGGTGAAATACAGTGTCATTCGTTAAGAAAAATTTGGTCTTAAAATTTAAAATAAATGATATCAAAATAATTGGAAGTTAATTGTAGAAAATCGTATTATTTTGATTTAACAAGAGAAGAAAATTTTTTTGAAAATACTAACAATACAATTTATTTACACAAGATAATAATGTAAAGATAATAATATAAAAATAATAAAGAGTATTAAAATAATAATATTTACACACACACACGCGCGCGCGCGCGCGCACGCACACGCATATGTACATGTATATATAAGATAATACAAATTTTGATTAAAACGCAACAATTCAAACAAGATCTTCTACAATAAAAGAGTAATACCAAGATATTCTAGATACATGTTTTTTGATACCCTCCCAAAATTACGAAATATTATTCCAATAATATGTATTGTATTTTTCTTTAAGGTTCTTTAGTAAATCGAATTACCATAGAAATGTCTAATTTTTTTATATAATTTCAAGTAACATAGCAGTGTTTGCAAAGCGCTAAAAAAGCGATTATATGCTCTTTCTTAACGCTTTGTTAACGATTTATAAACGCTGGGTGCTATTTGGAATGAAGTACCGAAATTAAGGTGTGTAGAATTCTATGGTAGATTAACGATGAAATAAGGGTGCGTTTTAAATTAAATACATTATGCATCATTTATTCTTGTTGTTCACCAAATAATAAAGAAGGATAAAATGATCATTCACTTCATGCATAATTCGGAACGCACCCTAAGAAAGAAAAAAATGTAACGTTTCACGTATAACTTAAAGAAAGATAAGGCTCGCAGATGCTTTTTTGATTAACTGCACACAAATCTTACCAGATTTTTTTCAAAAACGAGTTTAGAATAAATAATAGTTTAAAAAATTAGATTTTAATACTCACAGAAAAATAATAAATCAATAATCATTCTGGAAAGATATTTACGTACATAAACTTATATATAAATTTAACTTCGAAAAGTAGACATAATCTCATCTTGTTTTCGTTCGATGAAAATGTAGCTTTTGATTCATTATCGTATGTTCCATACTATTTCATTTAGATACACGTAGTTTTAATATTTTGTCCAAATTATGTACATAGATATTTGTGATTTTGAGTGGGCCCTGATGAGGCACTCCTAATTTTCGGCATTTTACTAAATAACTATTTTAAGATAATAAATGTTTATTTTGTGTAGTTTAGCTTCTTCTTGAAAAACACTCTTTTCTAAACGAACAAAGAAGATGCTATTGTACGTATGTCGTATTAATTCTCTATATATTATATATATATATATATATATATATATATATATATATAAGTATATTTTCCATATAATATATCGAATATATTTCTTATAACGTGCTACTAATATATTATCATATATATTAGCAGACATATATACATATATTATATATTAAAATATTAGATATAACAAAAGTGAAATCAATAATTTAAGTATAAAATAATATGCAATATCTGTAATAAGCTAAAAAGCAGATTAGTAAATAAAATAAATAAAGATTAAGTACACAAAAATATAATAAATATGATAAAAACAATTGTAATATCACGATTCCCTATCTTAAAAATACAATAAAAGGAAATAGAAGGATTCGAGGGAATAAGCGTTGGTCCAAATGCACTAATTGTTCAAAAATAATTTCTTCAAAAATTGTTCTCTCAATATTTACAAATTGGACATTTTATTAAGAGACAGAGAAGAACAATGATAATCATTAAACAATAATATAATTCGTACGTAATTTGGTTAATCTTCTATCTTTCTTCAGCAGTAATAATAGACGCAAAAATTACATGCTTAGTGTTCCTACATACACGAAAATAATCGAAAGATGCGAATTTATTTGTTGCAATTTCCAGAAAAACTAGGATCAACTAAATTCTCTGTCGAGAATACATTTTCTCATGCTAGTTACAAGGATGGAATTCACGATGTCGATGCCTTTAATTATAAAATTGAATATAAGTATTTTTATATGAGAAAATGGATGTTTTCAAAGAACTCATCCGTAACGGAAATTACAAACACATAATGTAAACTGCTAATCCAATGTCTTGATGGCAAGGAAATCAGCAATTAAAGATTTTTTTGTCAAATTATAAAATAAAAATATAATATGTACAGTATGAAATAATATGTCGACCATACATCGTCAAACAGAAAAATGACAAATGTAGTGAATGTTCATCGATCATTTAAAATTTCCAACTTGTAAATATTGAGAAATATTTTGGAACAATTAGCGCACTTGGATCAGCGTCTATTCCCTTGAAATATGATAAAGTTATCACTGTAACTTTAAATTTGTAATTAAATACAATTGATATTTTAAAAATTAACAACAAATTTTTTAATATTTTTTATACTAATAATTTTTATTAATTAAAAAATATTTATGGATATTAGTAATAATCAAGATGTTAGTATTTCTCCTTCGTTTTTTCTAAATCATTTCTATTAAGAATGCACAATATCGGCAATTTTAAACTTTTAGTTTTTCTATTTTGTTACAATTTTTACAGAAATTTACAAGTAACCGATTTACGTTGAAACCATATGAATAAGATATTTTATCGAATATTATTTTAATAGCAAAACTGTATAGTTGCTTCCTCTATGTGTTAGAATTAAGAACCGCGTGATGCATTTCATAATTGCAACCAACCGATAGTAAAATAGACATTGCTCAGTGGATTATGCAGAATTATTCCGATTTTAATTATTATATTGCAAAATACGATAGAAAATTTTGTAATTATATCAATTCACATAGACAATACATAACCTTGCAATAAAACAAAACTTACAATAAGGAAGTTAAAATCCTGTTTTAAATATATTAAACTCCATAAAATAAAAAATTGAGATTTAAATAATAAAATTGCACGAATTGCATAAAATATATATTAAAAAAATTATAAGTTACACTATTATGCACAATAATTAATATTTTACTATAATAAAATTTTATTATACATTTTTGTTCATTTGTTTGCTAAATATATTATTAGACTACTAGAAATATAGATATATCTTACACTCTAAAGAAGATAATAGATGCTAATCTTCCAAAGAAAAGCCTTTTTTCATTTATTGTGCACTAATTATTTTTATACATATTTTAAATCTAAATCTATTTTTAAAGAATTATAATTAAAACTCCATATATGCCTATATATGTACATCATGCATATATGTATATTTATATAGATATGTATGTATGTATGTATGTAGGTATAACATATCTTTGATTTTATCAACTGAGTTTATTATAGTCGAGAGTTTATTAAAGCCTATAGTCGATAAGGATGTAATTCGAAATGTTTTACAAATTTTAAATAAAATATATTTTCTTCTGTTTATCTTTTACATACGTAAACACATAAAGAAAATTATTATTAAAAATGATATAAGCTAAATATTCAATAATATAATATAATTATGGAAAAAATGTTTAATTAAAATATGACCTTTCATTTGCTAAATGTTTATCTAATTACATAATAATTCAATTAAATAATTTTCCTTTATTAAGTACTAATATATAATATTATGCGATATTACAATGAGATGTGCGTATGTGCAGTTAAAAGTTACAATTTAAAAAATTCTACTTAGTTTTACTCTCACATTTACTTAAATTATTTTTTATATTTGTGTTAACAATTTATATTACATATAAATTGTATTACTAATCAACGATCAATGTTTAAAATATAATAAATACTACTTTTATCAGCTTAATGTCTATAAGAGTGAGTTTAAAGTTATTTTCCATTCGATCTTCAAAAGCCAAGAGTTTCGCAAAAAACATTTCATCATATCTATTGTACCTCGTTGACGAGCTTTTCGGTGATAAGAATGATATTACTGTCATTGGCAGTATTTCTTATCAGACAGCTGATTCTGCAGCTGGCAAACGGGGGGGCGCAACCAGCGTTTTCTCTTACTATCTTCCTTCCTCTTTCTTCGCTACCACCGCCTACGTTCAAGCTGAATTCAACATTGACCGACGAACGAGCTTCGCGCAGTGCAAGAGGCGCGTATGTATCGCGCACTAATATGGAAAAATGAATTGGATCCTACACACTGTAATTCTCTCGCTCATTGTACAAATACGGAAAACGTAGTTGTGTAATGCAAACATTACGCTTACGGGGTGTTAGGGTGCAGTGTTAGCATGAGCATTTCTCAAGACAGCGCTGCTACGATCGTGTGCAGGGAGGTTTTCGATGAGACGTCTCATCCAACAAATGAAGGTACGTGGAAATAACTAAAAAGCCTCCTATTCCTCCTATTCCTCCTCCTTTATCATCGACCATGATGGATTCAATAGGTTGAACTTGTCGATTGTTGGAGCAACGCTCATCTAGGAGTAGGGCGTTCATTACCAAACTGATCGATGGTGCGTCGTTTCCATCCGTAACACCCTGTGTCTTTGTGATATAGTAATTTACATAGTTTTTGTCAAGAGTGAGAGCTCTATTATCTTTCTTACGCGAAAGGACATCATTGGAAGATTCATCACACGTTACACACTTGATTAACAAATCAGACATAACACATCGTATTATTACCGGCAAACTGGACCATTGTAAACGTTGCAAAAATATAAAGTACTCGAGAAAATTAATTATCGTTCTAACTGAAATTAGAAAATAAAGCCTGGATCCTTTCTGCTGCAATAGAATCATCACAATTGGATTACCATGATTTCATTTTGATATCCTATATATATATATATATATATATATATATATATATATATATATATATATTTTATTTCTCTCTATTTTTTTTCTCTTTTTTTTTTCATATTTTTGTCTATATATTTTTTACACACACAAAAACTTTT
>Ga0157363_1001883_pt1 | contig 17988 bp, 16 predicted proteins | sample AttsexASBM1_FD_111477 | JGI IMG/M metagenome (GOLD analysis project Ga0157363, IMG submission 111477) | Fungus gardens microbial communities from leaf cutter ant in Ribeirão Preto, State of São Paulo, Brazil - Atta sexdens ASBM1 | ecosystem: Host-associated > Fungi > Mycelium > Unclassified ... | reverse complement strand
TTTGTTAGGCTTAATATGTGTTTTCAGAGTTGCCGATCGCGCTTGATACGGTCCCAGGCGGCATTGATGCGCGCAATGCGATCCTGCGCTTTTGCGCGTTCGGCGTCTGTCATTGGTTTTTGTGCCAGAACATCCGGGTGATGTTCACGCATCAGGGTGCGCCAACGGACGCGGACTTCCTGATCTGAGGCGGTACGTACGATGCCCAGAACGCGGTATGCGTCTGGTTCATTGCCGGTAGCGGCGCGCGTACCGCCGCTTTCTGCGCGGTCCCAGGCGCCGGGCGGTAAGCCGAAGGCCTTGTGCAAGCGCTTGAGGAAATCGGTTTCTTTCGGGTGAAGGGCGCCACCTGGGGCTACGTCTGCACGGGCAATTCGGAAAAGCGCGCCGAGCAAAGTTTCCAGCGGTTCAGAATTGTTGGCATAGGCGCGTCCGAGTTCGCGGCCATACATCTCAAAATCGTCTGTCCGCTCCCGTGCGCGGTCGAACAGCATGCCGACCTCGCGGGTGTTGTCCGGGGGGAACTGGAAGCAAGCTTTGAAAGCGTTGATTTCCTGACGATTTACCGGGCCATCAATCTTGGCCATTTTTGCGCAGAGCGCCACGAGGCCAATGGCATAGAGCTGATCGCGTTTTCCTAAGGCGGCGGCCACTTTTGCAGCGCCGAAAAAGGCTGCGTTGTTTGGGTCAGGGCGGCCTTTTGCTGGGAAGCGTTCGCTCCAACCGCCGGACGGGGGATTGAGCAGAGACCCGCTATCGGCCGCATGGCCGAGCGCCGCGCCCATCAGCGCGCCGAACGGGCCGCCGACCGCAAAGCCAGCAACCCCACCGAACATCTTGCCCCAGATAGCCATGTCCTCAACCTAGCACGCCGCGTGAATGCGGCAAATGTCCCCTGTTGAAATATCCCATTCCCACTTGAATACGTGCTTTATGAGGGTGGGGTTTTATCTCATGAACCGTCGCTGGCCTGCTGCAGCGCTTGTTGCAGGGCAGCAACGCGCAGGGCAGAGGCCAGCGGCCGCTCTGGCGGTCTGCTTGCATCCAGTTTGCCTATGAGAGCTGCGAAGCTCAGATTTCGCTCTTGTGCCATGGCATCCAGAACAGCCCAGAATTCCGATTCCAGTGCGATCGAAGTTCTGTGTCCGGACAGCGAGATGCTGCGTTTGATGAGGTCGCTCATTGCAACTGTTCCAAGGCCCAGTGGGCCGTTTCAACGATATCCGGATCAGGATCGCCCATCAGGGCAATGGCAGACGGAATGAGACTCTGGTCCTGGGAGTTTCCAATGGCAATCAGGACATTGCGGACGAATCTGTTCCGTCCGATCCGTTTGACGGGTGATCCGGAGAACAGTTTCCGAAAAGCTGCGTCATCCAGTGCTGCGAGGTCTGCCAGTCGTGGTTCGATCAGTTCCGGGCGGGCCTGCATCTTGATGTGGTGTGAAGCTGAAGCAAAGCGGTTCCAGGGGCAGGCCGCTATGCAATCGTCACATCCATAGATGCGATTGCCGATTTTCTGACGGAGATCGAGTGGGATCGGGCCTTTGTGCTCGATGGTCAGGTATGAAATGCAGCGTCTTGCATCGAGACGGTATGGGGCTGGAAAGGCATCTGTCGGGCAGGCAACCATGCAGCGGTTACAGGTACCGCAGCTTCCGGCTTTTGGCTCTGACGGCGTGAGATCAAGTGTCGTGTAAATTTCTCCGAGCAGAAGCCATGACCCACTACTTCTGGAGACGAGGCATGTGTGTTTTCCGTGCCACCCCAGTTGTGCCTTTTCGGCCAGAGCACGCTCTGAAACTGGTGCAGTATCGACGAAAACCTTCACTTGGGTTGGCTCCCCTCCCGATTTTACGACGAACTGGGCTAACTGCTTGAGCATCCCTTTGAGGACATCGTGATAATCGCGATTTCGGGCGTAGACGGAAATATTTCCGCGATCCGGTTGGCGCAATGTGGCGTGCGGATCTTCTGCTGGGGCATAAGAGAGCGCAAGGGAAATGACGCTCTGAACCTCTGGCCACAGAACCTTTGGCTGTGCCCGCTCCTCAATACGGGTTTCCATCCACTCCATTGTTCCATGGTGGCCCTGCAGGACAAAAGCGCGCAGCCCTTTCTCTACGCCCGGGTCAAGTTCTGCCTTGCAGAACCCGATGGCGTCGAACCCCATTTGTCGCGCGTGCTGGGCGATGCGTTCTTCCAGCGAAGAACGATGCTTGTCGGGACGGGAAGGCGAAGAAGCAGGGAGCAAGAGATCTTTCCTGATAGGGACGATACGGGCGGTATATTTACCATCAAACATATGCACAGGGTTTTTGGAGGAAGAACTTTTCAGAAGGGAAGAGGTGTGACCGCGTTTCGTCTGGAGATTCCCGTTGAGCGGGCGAGCGTTTGGGCCATTCGGAGCGTAAAAACGTCTTTGGGAAATATGGAGGCGGTAGTGGAAGGTCTTATGCATTGGGAAGAAATCAGCACTTCATGGTGAGATCACTTCTTCGTGTAGGGCGGATATTTTTGCTTTAGAGGCAATTTTCTGCGCCCTTCAAAGAAATGGAGAAATAAGATTACCAGTCGGAGACAAAAGACATATTGCTTCCTTCTTGAAAGGTCATAATAGGAGACGTCCTTTATTTCTCCTGGGAACCACGAGAATGGAATTGAATACAGCAACGCTGGATCGCATGCCCGCTTTGGTCATCGTTCCGGACTATGACCGGACGGCTGTAACGCCCGGCATTGCTCATCTGAGTGTCGGGAATTTTCATCGTGCACATCAGGCTGTTTATACTGACCGTGTTCTGGGAATCCCGGGCCAGTCTGACTGGGGTATCGTAGGTATTGGCCTGCTCGATATCGCTCCTGAGGCCGAGAAAGCTGCCGCACTTCAGGCGCAAAATGGTCTCTATACGCTCACGGAGTGCCCATCGGATCGCCCGGATGTGGTGCGTGTGGTCAAATCGCTGGTCGAATACATTCATGCTCCCGCTGATCGCGTTGCTGCGATCCGGCGGCTGGCTGATCCTGCAATCCGTATCGTGACGATGACGATCACGGAGGGCGGCTATTACATGGATGAGACAGGGCGCTTCATGAGTGAGCACCCTGCCATTGCCGAGGATCTGAAGCGAGACGTGCCGCACACTCCTTTCGGTATTCTTGTGGAGGCTTCGCGTCTTCGGCGGAATGCGGGTGTGGAGCCATTCACGGTGCTGTCTTGCGATAATGTGCCGCATAATGGGCATGTGGCGCGCAACGCGGTCCTGTCATGGGCGGAACTGCGCGATAAAGAATTGGCAGAATGGATTGGTGAGCATATCGCGTTCCCGTCCTGTATGGTTGATCGTATCACGCCAGCTGTTCGCCCTGCTGATGCGGCGCGGCTCAATGCAGCATCTAGTGTGAATGATTTGATGCCTGTCTTCTGTGAAGACTTCATCCAGTGGGTTGTGGAGGATAATTTTCCGGTTGGCCGTCCGGCATGGGAAAAGGTTGGTGTCCTGTTCACTGACAACGTTGCGCCTTATGAGCAGGTCAAGCTGCGGATGCTTAATGCTTCGCATTCGATGATGGGGATCCCCGGCGTGCTGATGGGGCATCGTGTCGTGAGCGAAGCGATGAAGGACGCCCGGATTGTCTCGCTTCTGGAGGAATTTCTGGGGTTTGACTCGGAGCCCCAGCTTACGGCCCCTCCCGGTATCAGCTTGCCGGAATATGGCCTGTTGTTGCTGAACCGCTTTCGCAATCCTGCAATCAGCGACCAACTTTTGCGAATTGCTTCGGACAGTTCATCCAAGCTTCCGGTATTTGTGGGAGATACCGCGCGTGGTGTGCTGGGCAAAGGGCAGGATGCACGGCGTATTGCGTTTTTACTGGCGAGCTATTGTGCGTATCTGACGGGCCGTGATGATCACGGGAATACGTTTGAGGTGGTGGAGCCACGCCTCGGTGCCGATGACCGTGCACTGGCGATGGATGAAAACTTGACCCGCGCTTTGGAAATGAGCGTCTTTGCAGGGTGGGGTGTGGATGAAAATCCACAGTTTTCCTCGATTTTCGTTGAGATGCGAAATTCCATTCGAGAGCGGGGCGTTGCTGCTACGCTGGAAAAAATTCTGCTGCACTGACGCTGGGTGGCATGGGGGCATGATCTCCCCCATGCCAGATTTTCAGGCATTTTCGAGTTGATCAGCGCGTTTCCAAACCGGGAATGCGTCCGGTAACGAGGCATAACGCTCGGGCTTGAAAGTGCCATCTTCGGGATCTGCTATCAGGCTGGCATCCAGAGCATTTTTAATGGCTCTTTCGTCCATTTCCTCGGTGCCGATGAAGACCAGTTCCTGTCGGCGGTCTCCATAAAGCGGGTCCCAGCCAGACAGAACCACGTCCCGCCATTCATCGCTGTCTGGCCAGCGGCTTTGGGGCACCGTGCACCACCATGATCCCATGGCCTGTGTGCGCACAAGCGCGCCAGCCTGACTCATTTCTCCTGCCCAGTCAGGGCGTGTTGCGAGCCAGAAATGCCCTTTGGACCGTACGACGCCGGGCCATGAGCGGTCGATGAATTGCTGGAATTCTGCGGGCTGAAACGGCTTGCGCGCACGATAGACGAAGCTGCGGATGCCGTATTCCTGCGTTTCGGGAATATGGTGTGCAAAGCCGTAGAGTTCCTTGAACCACAGGGGGTGTTGCTGGGCCTTTTCGTAGTCAAAGCGCCCGGTATCGAGGACGCTGGAGAGGGGCACCTGGCTCATGTCGGTTTTGATGAGTGCGGCGTCCGGATTGAGGGCGCGCACGATCTTTTCTGCGGCATCGGCCTGATCGGGAGTGGCTGCTGAAATCTTGTTGAGAATGACGACATCCGCAAACTCGATCTGCTCCACCAAAAGGTCAACGAGGGCGCGATCGTCTCCCTCTCCTGCTGTTTCTCCACGGTCGCGGAGGAAATCTGAAGAGCCATAATCACGGGTCAGGTTCACGGCATCGACGACAGTTACCATGGTGTCCAGTCGTGCAATATCGCTCAGGCTTACGCCGTCTTCGTCCCGGAAATCGAATGTCGCGGCAACTGGTAGGGGCTCTGATATGCCAGTGGACTCAATCAGCAGATAATCGAAACGCCCACTCTCGGCGAGGCGGCGTACTTCGAGGAGCAGGTCGTCACGCAGGGTGCAGCAGATGCATCCATTGGTCATCTCCACGAGTTTTTCATCCGTGCGTGAGAGATCGCTTCCTCCGGAACGGATCAGGTCTGCGTCGATGTTCACTTCGCTCATGTCATTGACGATGACAGCGACCCTGCGGCCTTCCCTGTTGTTCAGGATATGGTTGAGGAGTGTTGTCTTTCCGGCGCCGAGAAAGCCGGAGAGGACAGTGACGGGCAATCTGGAAGCCATGGGTGGGGTTCCTGCGCGAAGAGTTGGAGAGGTTGCTTTTACTGCTCTATACCGTATGTTATAACATAACAACAAACGGATTATCAGGCGTTCTCATGACTGCTCCCGTATGCCCGACGAGATTACGGCTTGTGCCAGACACTACGCATGAGGGGGCGCTGGCAGACATTTTAGAGCCTGATCGCGTGATCACTGTGCGCCGTAGATGTGATGCACCACAGGGTGCAGCGACGAGTTTTCTGCAAGAGGGGCCACGTCTGCTGTTGGGATATGGAACGGCTGATACCCTGCAAGCGATGTTCCATGATTTTTTTACTCCCAATTCTCTGCCGTTGCTGGAGGACGCAATCGCTCTGGTTCGCGATTATTGCGAGATCTCTGGTCTGTCTCAGGCACGGATGCGGCTTGAGCAGATACGCGGTGATTCCTGCAGGCGCTTTCATGTCGATAATGTCGGCCTCAGAATGCTGTGCACTTATGTTGGGCCGGGAACAGAATGGGTGCCGCCGGTACTCGCACTTGGGCAGAACCGGGAGGACATTAATGCTGAGACGATCCGCCGCATCAGAACCGGGGACGTGGCAATTCTGAAAGGAAGTGCGTGGTCAGGCGTTGGGCTGAAGGGCGTTTTGCATCGCTCTCCCCCGCTTTCCGGACGCCCGGAAGATGAGCGCATCCGTCTTCTTCTCACGATTGATGAACCTGCTGCCTGTGGCATGTCCGGCGAGTGTAATCCCACGGTGCGGAGATAATCGCGGTGTTCGTGGTGGAAAGCTGGCCGGAAACGCCCTCGCTACCGGGTTTAAGGGTGCAGACTTCAGCCGATCCTGCCGTGCTGGCTGCAGTATTCCAACCGGAGCTGGATGCCGTTATCTGGGGCCGTCAGGTCCCAGCGCAATGGATGACGGAGATGCAACTTCTGACCGAAGCACCACAATCCGTTTGCATCGAAGGCACGCTCGAAGAAGTTCAAAGAGGTCTACTCCGGCGGCAAGGGGAGGCTGGGTGGCTTCCGTTCATATTGGAGGACATTGCGCAGAACGCTGCCATGGCGAGCGCATTCGGTGTGTCCGTACATCAGCGTTTGCGTGTTGTGCCGGTCATGGACGAAGAAAGTTCATTTGTGGTGTCTGTGGGAGCGTGCTGCCTTTTGTGCTGCTATGGTGCAGGGAAGGTGGAGTGGATTTCGGGGCAGATCCCTGGCGAGTGCCTTGTAAGTTCCACGGAATCTTTTGCGATCATATTGACGGGTGGCGGTGGCCCGATGATGGCAGATACGGTCTTACGTTATCGTTTTCAGAAGGACGGTCCGACGCCTGCGCTGGCATTGGCCATTGAAGTTTTCTGAGAAGCTTCAAAACAGGTGGTGCTGGAAGAGATTTTGTATCGACTGGAAAATGTCTTGTCAGCGCGCTTGGTGCTCGCCATCGTGCATGAATGAAGATACTCCTCTCTCTTGCTACGGCGCTTATGTCGGTCGGGCTTGCATCAATCCCGCTTTCTGTCCGCGCTGCTGAAGTTTCCGTCACGACCCCGGATGAAGTTTTTGCCCGCGTCGCGCATGACCCGGAGCGGCTCCGTATTTTTATGCGGAACTTTCCCAAGGGCGCTGATCTGCATAACCACCTTTCAGGTGCGATATATGCCGAAAGTATGCTCGACTGGGCCGCAAAAGACGGGCTGTGCGTATCGCTGAAAGACAGCAGCGTTCTGGCAAAATCCTGCCCTCATCCGGCACCTGGCCAAATTGCCGCACGCGATGTTTCTTCGAGCGAGAGCATTGAAAACCAGATGATTGATGCGCTGTCGATGCGCGATTTTGTACCGACGGGGAATGATCGTTCGGGCCACGATCATTTCTTTGCAACGTTTGGGCGTTTCGATGCGCTGGAGCGCGATCATCAGGGGGACATGCTTGCAGAAGCACTTGATCGTGCTGCGTCCGATCATATCACTTATGTCGAGTTGATGGTTTCTCCCGGACTGGGAAAAATGATTGCAGCAGGTGCTCATCTGCCATTGTCGGGCGATGATTTTACCAAGGCACATGCAGCGCTTCTTCCTCAGATCCCTGCACTGGTGCAGCAGGCTCGCGCCGATACGGATCAGATGGAAAAGCAGGCGCAAGCCGTCCTGAAATGCAATACGGCAGAGGCGTATCCCGGATGTGGTGTTGCGGTCCGTTATCTTTTCCAGACATTGCGTATCCTGCCGCCCGGCATGGTCTATGCTCAGCTTGATGCGGGTTACGCGACTGTTAAGGCAGATCCGCGCTTTGTAGGGGTTAACATCGTAGCACCGGAAGATGATCCCATTTCCATGCGCGATTATGATCTGCACATGAAGATGTTCCGGTTCCTGAATGGTGTTTATCTCGGTGTGAACCTCAGCTTGCATGCTGGTGAACTCACGCTCGGACTAGTGCCGACGGATGGGCTGCGACACCACATCCGCGCGGCGGTCGAAGTTGCTGGTGCCAAGCGCATTGGTCATGGCGTAGACGTTGCGTCCGAAGACAACACATCAGATCTGCTGGCGGAAATGGCCCGCCAGCATGTGATGGTTGAAATTAATCTTACGAGCAATGACGAAATTCTGGGCGTGCGGGGCGCGGCACATCCATTTTCACTTTACCGCCGGGCAGGTGTTCCCATGGCGTTTTCTACCGATGACGAAGGGGTCTCGCGAGGAGATCTGACGCAGGAATATCTGCGTGCCGTACAGACCTATGACCTGTCGTATTCCGAACTACGCCAGTTCTCACGGACGGGTCTGGAATATGCATTCGTACCGGGTGAAAGCCTCTGGCAAGATCATCAGATTGGCCAGACGGTTGAGGCATGCCACGGCATCAAGCCTGCGATTATCCCTGCTGAGGGGCCCTGTGCGTCTTTCTTGAAGTCCAGCGAAAAGGCGCGCCTTCAGTGGTCACTGGAAATGCGTATGCTCGCTTTCGAAAATTCCGTCACACATGAGGTTCTGTTCCAGTGAAATTTTTCCATGCGCTATCCTGCGCGACTTTCCTGACTCTGTGTGCCGGTAATATTTCTGCACACGCCAAATCCAAGCCTATTCCTGTGCGTGTGGTTGTCGTTACGACATTCGAAATCGGAAAAGACACAGGCGATACGCCCGGTGAATTTCAGAACTGGGTGGAAAAACTTCCACTCAGTCGTGAAATTCCGGCCCCGGGCACGGATCATGATGTCATGCGCTACAATCCTGAACTTCATGTTCTGGGAATTGCGAGCGGTGAAGGGCCGGAACATATGGCCTCGGCCATCACAGCACTTGCACTCGATCCACGCTTTGACCTGCGCCACGCTTATTTCGTGCTGGCGGGGATTGGTGGAATTGATCCTAATTTTGGCCCCGTCAGTGCTGCGGTCTGGGCTCCGCGTGTGATCAATGGCGGTCTGGCCCATCTCATTGATCCGCGTGAAATTCCCAAATCCTGGCCAGATGGCTTCACGCCCGTGCAGGGAAGTACACCGGACGAAAAACCACGTCCTTCACTCCATTCCGGGATGGGAGATGTGGCTTATACGCTAGATCCTCAGCTTGTGCAGTGGGCCTACGGGCTGACGAAAAATGTTGCTCTTCCCGATAGCCCGGAATTGAGTGCCGCACGGGCGCGCTACGTTGGCTTCCCTGCCGCTCAGAAGCCTGCTTCGGTTATGCTTGGCGATACCATTTCTGGCGAGACGTTCTGGGTAGGCGCCCTTATGAATAAATGGGCGGAGCGCTGGGTCAGCTACTGGACAGATGGTCAGGGCACGATGGCCACCACCGCTGAAGAGGATATTGCATTTTGTCAGGCTCTGGCGCTTCAGGGTAAAGCGGGCCGAGTGAATCCGAAGCGCGCGCTCATCCTGCGGACGGCAAGCAATTATGACATGCCACCAAATGGAGAAAGTGCGGCAGAACTACTCGCTGCGGAAGCGCATGAGCAGGGATTTTCAGGGTTCATTCCAGCCGTCAACGCGGCATATACGGTTGGTAGTGTTGTTGTGCGCAATATCGCAACGAACTGGGATCGTTATGAAAAAACGATGCCAGTAGCGCAGTGATCTGGTTGGGGGAGAAGCGCATGACGCTCCACCCCCCTGACGTTAGATGAAAGGCTGGCTGACTATCACTTAGTGTCCAAAAATATGGGACTCTTTTTTGATATCAGCATCTCCTTCTTTTTGCATAAGCTCTTTGGCGCCAGACGTTAGATTACGATTGGCGTCTGCTGTGGACTGGATAACGTCAGTCTGAGCGTCATTTTTCTTGAGCTCACGATCAATAAATTCATTTTCACGAGCAACGTGAGCTTTTTCAGCCTGTAGTCGCATTTCCTGCTCTTCGACATTCATCTCACGCAGTTTGTCTTCGTAAGACTGATCACGGCGCTTGTCGGCTGCAGCATCTGCGGCTTTGGCGCGTGCTGCCTGTATTGCTGCCGCCTGTCGGCGGCTTTCCATCTGAGCGCGTTGTGCCTCAGCATGCCGCATAGCCTCCTGCTGAGCATAGTATTGTGCCCGTGCTGCAGCTTGTTGCTGTTGCTGTACGGAATCAACACTGTTGATCTGATCACTCAGACTGACCTGAGCAAATGCAGGAGATGCGAAGCAGAGCAATAAAATAGCACTGATTTTCAGCTTCATGGCGCGGCCTTATGACTTTGCGGGGGCGGGGCACGTATGATTGGGCTGCACGCGGGTAGAGGTTGGCGATAGCTCAACGAGAATGGCTTTACCCGGGACATATTCACAATCACGTCCAACCTGGGCTGAACTGAATGTATGTCCATCTTGTTCATAGGTAATGGACACGCCCTTCACCATGACTTTGCCTGGCACCAGTGATCCGGCGCCTGCGCCCACACCCGCTCCGCCTATTCCTGCCAGAGCACCGAGGCCTGCACTGCCGCCCACGCCTGCGCCAAGTCCGGCTCCAAGTCCTGCGCCAAGAAGTGCTCCACCAATCTGTGCTACGCGCTGGTTCCGAGCATTGCTTACCTGAACTCGAGCTGGAAGTACTGCAAGAATATTGACGACATGTACTTCCTGGCGGGAGTTGACTTGGTCTGCAGTAAACGAATCTGAGCGATTTTCTTCTCCGGGAGTAGTGCACCCGGAAACGCCTAAGGCGGCGACGGCGGCAAGCAATACAACTTTTCTCACGATAATCTCTCTGTATGTTACTATTTGATGTCGTAATGTATCAAATTTCTCGAATCCTATAATTTTTATTAGAGAGTGAATCAATATAAAAATAAGAATTTTTATGGGGTAAAAATTTTGATATCAGTCGTTTATTAAAATAAAACTGAATTAAATTAATAAAAAAATAACCAAATATAGAAGAAAAATTAACAGAATTTATGATATTTTTTTGTTTATTGTTATTAATTTATGGATATAAAATTTTATATATTTTTTCGTCGTATTGAGGCTCAGAGTATTCACTGAGTCTCAATACGATATTATCCTGGGATATGGGTTTTATATTCGTCCCAATGTTTCAGAAGTTCTGAAATGACTGGCTCTGCTGCACGTTCGTTGTTGTCAAAGGCTAGTTTCTGACCGGGTGCTTCATCGCCAATTGAGTCTGTGATGGAAGCACCAGGTGGTGGCATGTCAAAGTTACTGCCCGACCGCAGAACCATGACGCGGTTGGCGTCGAGATAACCCAGAGACGACAATGTTCGGATATCGAGCTGGTAGTGCTGGCTTTCTTCGTTCGTCATGACGAACTGGCCCTGATTTTTTGTCCAGAGTTTGACCCAGTTTTCTGCCCACTTGTTGCGTGAAGGTCCGTGCCAGTAGCGCTCTGCGCCAAGTGTTTCACCCATCAGGATGAACGGAGCTTTTTGGGCGTTGGGAAAGCCTTTCCACTGCGCGCGACGCTCGGCGATGACCGTGTCGTCGGACAGTTTGACCTTGCTGCTCAGGTTGAAAGCCCAGCGTGCGAGGCTTTGATTCAGTGGATAGGCTTTTGTAAGTTCGGCCACATCCGTAACTGAACCATAATGGTTGGCATTGGCTGGAAGTGTATCGGGGCGATCTGCGCCGATCGCGTATAGTCCGTACGGCCAACCTTTCGGTATTGTACGATCATCGATTTCACGCAGAGCGTCTCCGTCCACAACCCATCGGCCCCAGGCCACACTTCCTACCGATGCAACATTCGGATCAACGCCCGAAATACCGGAAAATATCCAGTAAGTGTGATGTAGGTCGAAATGTGGATCGAGGGCGAGCGCGTTCAGGTCGAGGCTGCCCTGTTTCAGGACAATGGCATAAACCCCGTCGCTATTGCGGCGCAGCACATCCGGGATACCACGGACATGAACTTTTTCATTAAGATGCAGACGCTCGACCCAGTCCTGGTATTCTCCAGGTTCGTCCCCTGAATCGTTTCCCACTTCCCAGTTGGCAACGATGAGCACCTTGATTTCATCTTTGGGTGCGGCAGTATGCGCAAGCGAAGGGGCTGCGGTCAGGGCAACGCCTGCAAGGGCAGATGATATTCTGAAAAAGAAACGTTTCATTACGCAGTTCTCCTTATGGATACGGGGGCGTGTGAGGCCCCGGCAAGTTTTTTTAATTAATGGCTAAGCCTGATGGCAGCTTACAAAGCGAGATTGGGCAATGGCCATTCATCAGGTGTCCAGTCGCCCTTCACCCAGTCGGCGCGAAGGCTCTGGGCGAGTTCGGGAAGGCTGCCGTCCACGATTGCAGCCCGGATTTTGCGCATCAGGCGCTGATAATAGGCCAGATTGTGCCATGTCAGCAGCATTGGGCCGAGCATCTCGTTGGCGCGGAAAAGATGATGCAGGTAGGCGCGGGTATAGCGCCCGGCGATTGGGCTGTCGTCTTCGGGCGTGATGGGGCGGGTATCATCGGCGAAGCGGGCATTGCGGAGGTTCAGCGTCCCACGCTCTGTGTAGGCACGGGCAGTTCTGCCTGCGCGGGATGGCATGACGCAGTCGAACATGTCCACACCGCGCATGACCGCACCCAGCAGATCATCAGGTGTGCCAACACCCATCAGATACCGGGCTTTGTCTTCAGGCAGCATTGGAGTTGTGAAGTCCAGGGTTGAGAACATGAGTTCCTGCCCTTCGCCCACAGCCAGGCCACCGATTGCATAACCCTCAAAGCCGATATCGGTGAGCGCTTTCGCAGAATAGGCGCGGAGGTCTTTCTCCGTGCCGCCCTGGACGATGCCGAACTGCCCGTAACCTTCGCGCTGGGTGAAGGCTTCGCGGGAGCGTGCGGCCCATCGCATGGACATTTCCATGGACTTGCGGAGTACTTCCGGCGTTGCGGGAAGGGCCGGGCATTCGTCAAAGGCCATGGAGATTGTGGCATCGAGTTTGAACTGGATGTCCGTCGAAATTTCCGGGCTAAGGCGGTGTTTGCTGCCGTCGATGTGGGAGCGAAAGGTGACGCCGTCTTCGTCGATCTTGCGAAGGGCGCCAAGTGACATCACCTGAAATCCACCGGAATCCGTGAGGATCGGGCCGGACCAGTCCATCATTTTGTGCAGTCCGCCGAGCTTTTGCACGCGGTCTGCCGTTGGGCGCAGCATGAGGTGATAAGTGTTGCCCAGCACAATACCTGCGCCTGTAGAGCGGACGGAGTCCATCATCATGCCCTTGACCGTGCCAGCCGTGCCAACAGGCATGAATGTTGGGGTAGGGACGGTTCCATGGCGTGTGTGCAGATGCCCAGCGCGAGCCATGCCGCACTTTGCCTCAGGCTTCCATTCCATTTTTTCGGCTGAATCTGTCAGGAAATCACTCATGGGGCGCGCTCCAGCAGGCAGGCATCACCGTAGGAATAGAATCTCAGTCCGTCGGCAATGGCGCGGGTATAGACCTCGCGCATGGTATCGGTCCCGCTGAATGCGCAGACCAGCATGAAAAGTGTCGATCGTGGCAGATGGAAATTCGTCATCAGCACATCGACAGCACGGAAGCGATATCCGGGCTTGATGAAAATGGATGTTTCGCCACGCCATGGTTCAACGATACCATCCTCGCGTGCAGCACTTTCGAGCAGGCGCAGGGACGTTGTGCCAACCGCGACCACACGGCCGCCGCGTGCGCGTGTTTCGTTGATGGCAGCCGCTGTTTCAGCGTTGATTTCGCCCCATTCTGCATGCATCCGATGTTCGGAAATGCTGGACCGCACGGGGAGGAACGTACCCGCACCCACATGCAGCGTCAGCGTGCGGCGTTGGATGCCACGCGCATCGAGCGCCGCAAGCAGTTCGGGTGTGAAATGCAGGCCTGCGGTAGGTGCTGCGACGGCGCCCCGGAATTGAGAAAAAATGGTGCGGTAGTCGGTGTCGTCCTGTGCCGTGGGGCCGAGAGGGCGCTCGATGTAAGGAGGGAGTGCAAGTGCGCCCACACGCTCCAGGAATGCATCGAACGCATCGCCTTCGACGCTGAAACGCAGTGCTATCGCGCCGTCGCCTTCATTGGTGACGATCGTGGCCGTGACGGCGTCATTTCCGAACTGTAGTACATCGCCCGATCGCAGCTTGCGGGAGTTTCGGGCGAGAGCATGCCAGCTTCCATCCGCCAAGATACGATCCAGCGTGATCCCGATCCGCGCTTCACCGCGGGTGGCGGAGAGCTGGGCTCGAATCACTTCCGTGTTGTTGGCGATTAGCAGATCACCTTCACGCAGCAGGTCTGGGAGGTCACGGACGACATGCATATCCGTGCCCGCTTCAGGGCGAACATGCAGCAGCTTTGCGCTATCACGAGGGCGTGCTGGTTCGGTTGCGATATTGTCGCGGGGGAGTTCGAAATCGAACGGGGCGAGTTCATCCGTCATGAGGATGCTCTGTAGCAGGTTCGGCAGACATGAAAACGCCGGACCCGCAGGTCTGGTGCATGATTTTCATGAAAAAATGCTCTCGTGCCACGCTTTGTGGCCTGTTGATCTCTCTCCGGTGTGATCGGTGAGACCAACAGACAGCTCAGTGTCCTGCTGAAACGCTGTGCATGGCCGTGAGAGTGCTCAGGCGGTGATGTCTACGCCGCTGTCGCTGCTCTGTGATCCGGGGGTTTTTCCGCCACTCTTGGTTTCTGAAACGATATTGCCGTCTGCATCCGTAACGGTGATGGTGATAGAGCCATCGGCGTTCACGGTTGTGGATGTCGTGTCCCCTGACGAAGACGTGCCGGATGAGGAGCCGCTGCTTGATGATGAGGAGGATGACGAAGACGTGCTGCTCGTGTTGTACAGGCTGGAGAGGGCTGAGCTGCTTTGTGCCGCGGAAATGCTGGTCATGTTGGAAGACTCCTGAAGGCGGTTTCAGAGCATTCTTCCAACAAACAGGTTAACAAAGGATAACGGCCATCATTATCGAAATATACGAACTGTAACCGTGGCGAGCAGGAATCATGTTTCGTACTGATTGCGACAGTTTTTTCGATATAGGGTTTCCTTTGTTACATTAACGTAGTCCCGGCTTCTGTTTTGCTTTCTGCCAGAGTGTTTCCAGCGTTTGCAGATCCTGCTCGCGCATGACTTTGCCTTCCTCGGTCAGCATGCTTTCCATTGCTTCGAAACGTCCGGTGAATTTGGCGTTGCTGCGGCGCAGAGCGGCTTCTGGATCTATATCGAGTTTGCGGGCAAGGCTTGCCACAGTGAAAAGGACATCGCCCAGTTCGTCCTCGATGCGGTCCCGGTCTCCGCCGAGTTCTGCTTTCAGTTCGGCGATTTCTTCATGAACCTTATCCAGAACTTCTGCAGGTTCTGCCCAGTCAAATCCTACGCGGGCTGCGCGGTTACACAGTTTTGCAGCTTTGAGCAGCGCGGGAAGGTGCAGGGGGATACCCGCCAGCGCACCGTGCTCGGATTTCGCCCGGCGCTCTTCTTCCTTGCGCTGTTCCCAGATTGCCAGACTGTGGCCGGTTTCATCGCCGAACACATGTGGATGGCGACGAACCATCTTGTCTGCGATCAGTTTGGCGACTGTTTCAAAGTCGAACTGTCCGGCTTCTTCGGCCATCTGTGCCTGATAGACGACCTGCAACAGCAGGTCTCCGAGCTCGTCAGGAATGGCTGCATGATCGTTGTGTGCGATTGCATCCATGACCTCGTAGGCTTCTTCGATTGCGAATGGCGCGATACTGGCGGGGGTCTGAACTATATCCCAGGGGCAACCTGTTTCCGGATCCCGAAGACGCTTCATGATTGCAAGAAGGCGGTCAATCTGGCGAACGGAAGTATCGGTCATGAAGGAGCCCTGCGCGTGGGAAAAGGAGATTTCACTCCATAGACCCCACGGCAGGGTTGGTGAAGGGACGGCATTGTCCCCTCGTGGTAGAAAGCTCAGAACTGAGCGGAAACGCTGCCAAAGAACTGGCGTGGAGCGGCTACAAACAGGTTTGCGTTGTCATCACCCGAAACCGACGCCGCACCATAGACGCCGCCGATATAATTGCGGTTGAAAAGGTTCGTGACGCCAAATGTGGTCTTGAGATTGCGGGCGAAGCCAATTTTCCCGAAATTATAGCTGGCGTTGAGATTGGACGTCCAATAGGCGGGAATTTTCTCGTCGTTCGTGTAGGTCATGTAACGGGCGCTGGTGTAGGTGGTGTTAAAGTTGAAGCTTGCCTGATGCCATGTGTAGGTCAGGTTCGCCTTGTACATGAACTTCGGGTAGTAAACCTGATGCTTGCCTTTGATGCTGATCGTGGTGCCACCGTAGGGTATGTTGTTGCTTTCGTAGGTGGCGTTGTTCCAGCTAAAGCTGTTCGTAATTTCCAGCCCCTTGAAAGGCCGGATCGCTCCCATGACGTCTGCGCCATTCATTGTTTCACGACCGACATTGATGAATGAACTATAGGTGTTGCCGGTTGAGCCTGCAGTGATGGCTGCCAGACGGTTGTAATAGTCCGTGTGGTAAAAATCGGCGCTTCCAGAGAAGAAATGCGAATTGAAGCGATATCCTACGACGTAGTTCCAGGTGCGTTCCGGGCGCAGGGTATTCTTGTTGGCGTTAAATACGGCTTGTGCGGAATTGGTTGACGTTCCAAGGCCGCCCCATGCTGTGCCGCTGCCGCTTTGGGCTGCGTAATCATAAGCGCGCATGTTCTCAGCAATATCGAAATAGAATTCGTGATTGTTGAGGAAGTGATAATCGAAATTGAAATGCGGAAGAAATGCGCTGGATGCTGTCAGGCTGCCGGAAGCCGGGTGGCTGTAATAGACGCCCCAGTCAGACAGGCTGGCAGAATTATCGACGGATGTACCGCCATGGGTTGTCTGGAGCATGGAGCGGAAGCCCGCGGTGACCGTCATTTCACGCAGGATATGATAGGTGTCCTGCAGGTAGAACTGGAACGTATTCGTGTTGAACGAATCCCCCCACCATTCTGTCCCGTTCTTGAAATCTGCAATGGAAGAATGCGGATAATTCACGCCGTCTTCGTACATGTACATGGGGTAATTGAAGCGGTCGTTCTCATACCAGACGCCGGTTTTAATGTCGTTTTTTGAACCTGCATGAATATCGAAATTCTGTACAAGGCCCAGACGGCGCACATCCGGATGCCCTGTTTCCATTGCCATCGGAACTTGAGACGTTGGTGAAATCAGGAAGGGGTTCGTTGCGCTATAATCGCCGTTAGAGACATGGCCATATGCAATTGTCTTGGACGTTACATTCGGGAAAAGGCGGAATTCGCCTGTAACGGCTGAAAGATAATTCCGTTGTGTCTGTGTGCCGTCATAGGCGTAATCGCCCACTTCGTCTGTTGAGAGTATGCCTTCAAGTCCGGCTGGAACGGTCCCGGCCTGAGCTGCTGCGGCATATTCCTTTGCGAGCGCGTAGTTAGGTTTCAGGTAGGTCGTGTTGCGACCCATCTTTTGCCACATGTTCTTGGTCAGGCTGAGGTAATTATACTGTTCGAAATTCGAATAATCGAAAATGGCAGTTATTTTTCCATGCTCGCCAACAGGTTGTACCAGTTTGAAATTGGCCTGCTGTTCCTGCTGGTCGCCATATCCCTTCCACAGATCCTGCGCAGTGCGTGCATAAGCTGCATAAAATTTTGTCCCGCTGGAATTCAGCACGCCACTATCGACCCGGGCGAATGTTCTGAAACCGTTATTGCTGCCGAACAGCTGGCTGATCTGGCCCCCCGCTTTGTTTAGCGGGTCGCTGGTGTCAAAGGTAATGGCGCCACCAAGTGTCTGGGCAGAAGGAACGTCCAGAGCACCAGCACCCTGAGACATCTGCATCCCTGAGATGTTTTCTTGAATTTCCATCTGGTCGACACCGAGGCCGTTCCAGTTGTGGAAGCCCTGTCCGCCCATGGGGATGCCGTCCAGAGAAACGCCGAGCTGGGTCTGGTTGAAGCCGCGCACGTAAAGGGTATTGGCAACCGTATCGAGACCGAAAGCATCATCGGAAGCGAAATTTGCGCCAGGTGTTGTGAGTGCGAGGATCTGCATCGGACTGGTGCCGGCTACGAAATGATCCATCGTCTCGCGGGATACGGCCTGTACGGCACCATGCGATCCGGTACGGGCGACGCGGACAGTCATGGATTCATCCGCGGAATGAGGTTCGGT
>Ga0157363_1001882_pt1 | contig 17988 bp, 10 predicted proteins | sample AttsexASBM1_FD_111477 | JGI IMG/M metagenome (GOLD analysis project Ga0157363, IMG submission 111477) | Fungus gardens microbial communities from leaf cutter ant in Ribeirão Preto, State of São Paulo, Brazil - Atta sexdens ASBM1 | ecosystem: Host-associated > Fungi > Mycelium > Unclassified ... | reverse complement strand
TAGTTATTAATAGAAAGTGTAAAATTACACATTGCTAATAGAGAGATTAAGAAATGCGTAATGTATAATAGCTAACGTGCCTTTTGATTCTCTTCTCAAATAAGTTTATGTACATTTAACGAGCATAAATGGTCACACAATCATAGATAATTTGCATTCAATCCAATCGTAATAGTCAATCTCCTCTGGTTTCTCGACACGACTACTTTAAATCGATGTTATAATGGATGTTATATTGTCGAAAACAATATAGAAACTTCAAAACGAAAACGAGAATCACCATCAATATCGAAGCGAAGAGAGGCCCGATTTTACTTTCATGCTTATGATAAATTATATTGAATATCGAAGCGCAAAGCGAAGAATAGTATCAACAACAACGAGAACGAGTAGTGCGTTAAATGCGAAATAAGGCAAACGCCCCGCTCTAATTAATACATTAATTAATAAATCGTGATTATCCCGTGAGTTATTAACGCGTGAGCGTTATTACTCTTTAACTCGTTCACGCTGAGGTAATCATCACGTCGAGTAATAACAGCAACGATCACTATCGAGCTTCTACAATCGCAACGGCATTCTTTTTCATGTGCGGTTTCATGGGCAACCGCCCATGGCAAAGTATTTCATTGAATTGTGGCTAACAGCAAATTAATTGTTATTAGCGTTCGGTTATACGTTACTGTTCGGTGCCAGCTCGATCGCGGCTGGTCACGAGGTCAGGTCAGGTTCAAAGGCTAGTCCGCCTTGTCCGCGCTTAGGAACAAGATGGTAACGATAACGATCGTGGAGAAGGGAGACGTTGAGATAACAGTCGTGCGATAATTGCGGCAACATAAGAGTTTGGCTTAGAGAGGCACAGCTAAGCTAAGATGCACCCACAGGTCCGACACAGAGACCGGGGTGCAGGCTGGTGGCAGAGGTTCCGTTACAGCCCAGAGGCTGCGTTCGTTCACCATTATTGTGGAACGCGGAATATGATTACCTTCACCTGGGAACAAACTCCTTATATACAACAGACCGGCAAAGGAGACCGTGGGCGAAGTTCGTGTCGTGGATATCGTGTCCCGGTTTTACTCGTCGTTCGCGTTCGTTAATCAGATTGGAACTAGTCGGACCGACCGACTTTTAACGAGGAGAATCAGTGCCGTCACTTGGAATCAGCTCGGTAGCTCAAATCTGCATATAGAGTGATTGGAAATGGTATTTTGCGAAGCTTGTTATTGGCACGTACAGTTAATTTGATCTCGCATATGTTATGTAAATCCGCATTTCGATAATCGATATGCGTGCAAATGTGCGTATATACATACATACACGCATTCGCGTGTACGTGAGCGAGCAAATGAGCGTAATATATGTGCACATAGTTTAAGGAGCGGGAACTGATTATACGACTGCACGACTACGCGGACTACGCGGACATATCAATTTATAGAGAACATAACGAACACATTCTCGTAAAGGAGTTGTTTAATCTCGCGGTTCTTTCTAGCCATGCCTCGAAATGTCCGTTGAAAATTCTAAAATTGATTTGTACAACTGCAACATTGTTTTATTTATGACGTCCGTGCAAGTAATGACGCGGTTAACAATTTATGACAACAAATGCCCAGTGACTGAAAGCGCGTACTTCCGGCAAGGTGGTACTTCGTACGTGTTGGTATCGTACGAGTCGGGGAATGAATAACGGACCTGTCCGCCTCTCGTAAAAGGGATATCCGATGCTCGAGCCGCCGACGTGCTGCTTCATCTTCTTTGAGGACTACGCGAGTTTCGACATAAAAACCCGATAATTGACAGCGCGAGTACTAGTCCATCCCGAGCACTTTATTGGCATAACAGTATGTCGGTCTGGCATGCATCAATAATGCCTCTATCGTGTCCTTGAGAGAGCTACAAGAACAGGTATATATCGGAGTACCTACATTATTTGAAAGCCTCAAGATGAAGAATCTATACATTCTACATTTTATAAAATTTACCATTTATATTAAATTGACCAAAAAGATTCGATCATTATTTTTATTTGCATGAAAGTTATGTGGGAAGAGAACAAGCGGTTTTTTTGAATGACAAAGTTTGACTGATGTGAAAGTCAGATAGTTATCGATAAAATCGACACGCAAAGGAAACGAGGAATCTTTGAACGAGTATAAAATTACATAGCCTCGCGTAAAATATAAAGAATATTATGAGAGACACGATCTCTCTACTTTGTTACCGCGGGTACTGTACGATGATCTCTGGTCTTTAGCGGGACATGGTGCAACAGTCGTAATTTTAGTTCCGTTAATAGGAAGGTTCTTTGAATGCCGGCGCGAAGGAAGTTGGAGTAAAGATCGCGCAGGACGAATTCACGTATCTGATATGGCGAATCTTAAGAAACGAGCGGAGAGAATACACGGACATAGAGCATGTACATTTTTAGTTTATGACTGCAAATAAAACCGAATGGTTCATGATGAGATCAAAAAGGCGAATTCAGTGTGTTAAACGCGTCAATTACGAGTAATTACAGAACAAACAATGAAACTTCATGACTCTTCCACCATTAGAGATATTCTTCACCTCCATTCGGTTTTCCTGCGAAAGTCTCATGGGTAATTACAACAATTAGTAGGAAAATACCTCTGCCGTATTCTTCCTTATTTTCCTTTTTTTCACTTTTTCTCTCTCTTTGTTTTTCATATCGCTTGTATATATCACATGCCGCCGGTACATATGATCACACGTCAAGTTTGGCGCTCGCAAGGAAACCTTCGGTCCCTGAAGAGGTGACTTCCGCGTGCCAGGTAAACTGAACAGTCTCGGCGAGCAGCCGACGCGGCGCGGCGGTAGGACAGGTTGACGGCGAGGACCTTGTTACGCGATCATCAACGGGCAATCTCTCGAGGTTGAAACTAACCGTTGCTGTTTGGAGAAGTCCTCGAGACGCGAAAGATCGCAACACGAGAACTCCAGCGACCCATGTTGTTCCGTACGTCCCACATGAATTTCACTTGTGTACATTTGTGTGAGTTTATAAGACGCGTCGTACGCGTTTACACGTAAGCTGCGAGGTCGCATGTTCCTTGCCGATTACACGGTGGTCATCGTTGAAATTCGCAGCGAAGCTTGCGCGGAACGGTCATTATCGCAGAAATGCTCGGCGTGAGGCTGTTCGGAGGAGCGCACAGAACACCGAATGCCCGTGATCGTGTTTGGAGTTTCTCCGAGGCGATTATATTGCGAGTTAAGGGACTATCGGGTATTCATTACGCTTAATGACCTCTCTCAGGCGCGCGCGGCTCAGCTCGATTCAGCTCGGCTCTGGCGCGAGTGCTTTTGGGCACGAACGACGGTACGTGAGGCGGCGTGAGGAGAGAAGGCACTCTCTCAGAACAACGGGGTTCGATTACTCAGGGCCCCGACGTTCACACGAGGGTGCTCTCGAGCAACAGGTCAGCAACACGTACACGGCCTCTATTTATAAACCTACCTGAGCTAGAATTACGCGCTGCGGAGGATAAACCACCCGGACTCCTCGTGTTCCCCCGCGGTCCCCCACGGCGCGGCGCAACCCTCGCCCATATTAAGTCCGTTCGCGTTGCGCCGCAGCGCGACGGTTCGCATTTTACCTGCTGCTAATCTCGGAGAATTTACGCAGACGTCGGAGCGTACGGTTTAGTATTTTACCTGCCGGTTTCCGCGAATACAGGAAGGCGTTCAATTTATTCCTCATTATGAGTCTTTTCCGATTTATGATAAATCTTTGCAAGTCATCAAATTCATTTTTCGCATTGAGAACATCTATTAATCTCATTTAAATGGATCGTGTGGGATAAAAGTTCTCAAGGACGCGTTTGAGCGAAGCTATCTTGAAAATAATTGAATAAAAAAATTGTAACGGTGGAAATTTCATTTTAAAAATGTCAAGTACTCTTTACGGAATTTTCAATTAAAAATAACTTTTCAATATATATGAACTAATCGGCTTTTATATAATAAATTCGTTTATTCCATTTTTTATTATATCAGCCGTTCAACTATGCTATGAGAAACTCAAGAGGATCCATTGTACAGAGCTGATCGCGATTGAAACATCCCCTCGATCGATCGATCGGTCGTTCCATCGATTACTAGTTCGCTCGGCAGCATGTAATAACGCGCATTATCGCAAGATACGCCCCTCCATCGATATCGTAATATCTCATAGAAAGACGCATCTTCCTCGCCTACAACCTCATGAGATACGCATCTTCCTCGTTTCCTTTTTTTTCTGCTTCCTCTGTTCATTTCCGCCAAATGTACAGCTAATAAGCGCATATATATATATATATATATATACATTTGTATTGAGCAGAAAGAAATTTTACGCTTTTCAAGGAATTTGCTAATATAGTGATTTATGTTAACGTGTAGACATTATTCGGCAGTTTCAAACAGATAATATTTTTTATACTCTTATTTTTTATAAAATATATAATAATACCTTTTTTTATCAGCATTAAGCTTGTTTTATTATATAAATCATAAAATTTTAACACAAGTTTGAAACATTTCGCTTGATAGTTAAACTTGTAATAAAATTACTTATCAAGTATATATGCAATTAATTACGATGTTTATACACACAAGCTCTAGAAACATACTTTCTTTTAAATACCTCAGAATATTGCATAGTTTCAAATTTATTCAACAAGATTAGATACGCCTCTCACTAAGCAATTAACTAGATATTAATATCATGCGCATAACTCGGCTGAAAGTTACTTGCGATTCTTTACGTTCGTTCAGACTCTGCCTGTATATATCTCTGACATATATCGGAGAAGAAAAAAAACTAATGAAGGTGTAATCTCATCTTCCTCGTTCGTCCGTCATGCTTCCGAGTTTCTTATACGAAACCGACGTACTTACACATTCGTTCTTCGTTTGCCCCTCACTCTGTGAAAAAATTCACGCGAGGCTAAGCAACTCCCGTTTTATCTCTTACTTCATTTTCCCTTTCCGCGATATTTGAACTCTTGTTCATTTCAAAACTTTTCGTTTCATTATGCTTTGCCTGATTTAATTGATTAACATAATTTTTCTATTTTTTTGCCATTACTGATATTAAAGATGATATTAAATTTATATAGATTAATATTCTATTTTTTCTTAATTATTGACAAATAATTTTACAACGATATTGCTTCCATGTTGATAGTCTTTTCCTATTCGTCGTGCTATTTACTTACTTTTGAAAACAAACCCATAGAGCAAGCGCGGCAAGTTTCTAGCAAGAAATGCCACGCTCGTGTAAACACGAAGATCTCGGGAATGCAACAACTTCTTCATGGATAATCCATAAGTGGCTGTTTTGTCCGGCATGTAGCGCCCATTCTTGTGCCGCATTTTCATTACACATGCTCCTCTGCTAAATATTATTTCCGCGAGAATAATTAAGTAGCATTTAAAATATTATTAAAGTCTATTAAACTTCATTTTGTATGTCACCAATTAGAATTCTATTAGATTACTTTTATAAAATATAAATATGTTACCGCGATAAAAAAATTAGAACGAAACTAAAAGTTAAAGTTATTTTTTTTTTAAATTTAAAAATAATTCAACTTTCTTTTAACATAATTTGTAATACATAACGTATAAATAAAACATACTATATTAAAACGCGTTTAAGAATATGAATTATTAATCTTATATATTTTCATTTCAGCGAGGTAATTACAACGATTAGAAGTACGTTAACCATGAATTACCATGTAAGATTGAGAACTGATATGCGTGATAAATTATTACCGCAGAGAGTAATCGTTAATCGAAGATCATGGCAAGCAAAATGGTGTCGTCGTCACATTTATTGGCAGGAAGATCGTCGCGAATAATCACAAAGTTTAGGGCGCGCTCAATCGCATCAGTTCACATCAGGCTGCATAATAACAGGAAGACATGCTACGATCACGGTAATTAAAACACGGCACGTTATAATCTTCAGCCCATTAAAGCCCATCAATTACGCACACCCTTCCTCCAACAAGCAGCATCCTATGCTCGTCTGCGAGGCGCATAATTCAGAATGATGCTCTCGCGATAATGGCCGTTGGGCTGGACCAATCAGTTGATAGATTCTTGGAAAGGCACGCGATTTAATGGACCAGTCGAAAATTTCAACGCGATGAATCTCGATTAGAATTTTTTGCATCTTTGGTTCCACCATCCAATCAGTTTAATCACATCGCGTTATGATGATTCTTTTGCACACCCTCAATCGTGGGCAAAATTTCAACGAGCATGCGTTACGGCATCGATGAATATGTAACGCGCCATCGTAATTATGGCGGAACAATATCTTCGATCTGAATTTCTGAAGAACGTTCAGCAACGGTATCCACTTAATTATCCTAGGAACATAATCGTGGCTGTTTAATCAAACGTATATATAATATCGCCAACAGAGAAATCAGTACATCCTGCTAACAGTAACCTCCGGCGGAATGAAATACGATTAATTCCACGTATTCTATTTTACGCTCGTTGTATTGAATGGCGTCCCAATAACGATAAACGAATGATATATTGCGTAGTATTATAGATATGAAGAATCTCTCTTAAAGCCCGGAGAAACAATACTCCGGATCTAACTCCGACACCATGAAGGCGTGGTAGCTCAATAAACTGTGTTAATATGAACTGTAACATACATTTTGAGCCTACGGCACGAGCAAGCAAACTGGTACCCTTTCTCATTTCCATTCTTATATCTTTCAAGAGAAATCTAACACGACCGAGAGCTTCACGGATAAAGGGAGCGCAATTCCGCGCGAGATGTTGCGTGTCCGCTATCTTTCCGTTCTGTTAATCGTTCGCCGATTTCCTTTCAAAGATGACGGGGATCATCCTCGAGCCTAATCGAACGCCGCACGGATGTACTGGTTAATGCTTGATTATTCCCGCGCCGGCTGTCGATGCAGCTTTCTTCCTTCCTCTGTTGTTCGCGTTTTCGCTAAGAGCCGGTTCGTCCGCTATCCACCGCCACCACCACGATATTATTGGTTAGCCGTAGCCTAGCTACAATCTCAAGGAGCGGCGGAAATCGCCCGTTATGAGGAGCACCGGTGATTAATTATTATGCAAACTAGCGGTACCGACATTCCCCGTCCCTTTGGCGTATTCGAGCAGAAGATGCCGACGCCACCGCTGCGGCTGCTCTGTATTCTAACGTAACACGGCGAACTGCTCTCTACGCGAGCTTTCATCGTCTGGCTACCTAACGCTACCATCAATCCCATCGCGTGTTAGCCTCTCTGTAATTAGGTATCATTTCGCACCTATGAAATAAGAAGCTCTACCGCGAGGTCCGGTCGACGCGATCGCGAATTGCTCCAAATGTCTGGCAAAATGGTATGATAATTGTCTCTCGAGCAGAAATAAGACATATTAAATGTGTGTAAATAGGGTTGTCGATGGGACCGCTATCGATGGAATTCGCTATCGTCATTCTTTTAAATTAGGCGGTACAGAGTATACCAGAATATATACTTCGGAAGAAAGAATTTATTTTATAAGTGAATCGGTTATTTTAAAAACCCCATCAATCAATTTTTATCGAAATTGAGGTATTAGAAGATTCTAAATCGGAATAGGTATAAATACATGATTGCCTTCAATCATTTATCAAGTATTCTGTTTTTAACTTTTTAGATAGCATTTCTATAAAAAACATTTATGTGAGAAACAATGACTTATGATGATTTATGTTCTTATATTGAATTCTAAAAATGTGCTCAATAATGAATAAAAAATAATATTTAATTTATCTTAAAAATACTATTATTTTCAAAATTAATTTTCTTTTTGGAAATAAGTTTTTAAAGTGATATGTTCCACTCACTTAATTTATGAAACAATTTATGAGACATTTTTTATATATTTTTAATTAGTTTTAGTACTATAATTGTAAAAATTAAAATGTTTTCTTCAATTCCCCAAAAGTTATATTTTTTTACTTATAAAACTTCCGAAATGACTAATTCAAGTGCTCTATGATTTTACGATGGATAAATACATTACGTGCGTAAAATAAATTTTTTCGGGAGTTTCTTTGATCGTGACATTATATAATGCATTTTGCAAAATGATAAACTTGCACGATTATTTGTACATTCAGTATTGTCTCCGACGTTCCAAGAATAGCAGATTATCTTATATGCACTCTCAAGAGTCTATCTTAAAGTCTCCTCGAATCTCAACAAAATACTATAATGGAAAGACTAAGCAGAAAAAGTATCAAGGAACACGAAGCGCGAATGATCGCAGATAAGTAATCGCAAATATTTGCCGACACGCTCGCACCTTTGGATCGAATGCGGAAATTGTCAGTCGCGTACATATATCTCTGATTTATGTAGCATATAATTGCCAAATATAATGAGTCTGCGTGACATAAACATGTCTCTTCCGTACAGTACAATAATTATTAGCAGATGTCGATAACGTCGCGATGCGAAGCATATGGGCTCTATGGACCGCGGCCCATAATTCTCAAGAAAATAGTAAAAGCAGGCCTGCAAGCCGGACGCGCCTAAGATTATTACAGCGGTAATTTTCCAGACGAACAAATTCATGGGCTCCTGTCTTAGCTAATCCTATAGCTTATCTACCTATATATTTTTCCGCACTATATATTTTTCAATTATTTATGGTTAATATTCTCAAACACAGATCAGAAAATCTGATTACATTTCGTATGGAATTCGCCCCGTCGTTAGTACGGTCAGTTTTTAAGACGTATACCTACGCAAGTCTATATCTCTCTTAAACACAGCCTATCTCGGCATGCCGGTTACGCCCAGCAGAAGCGCAGAATTTCATGCAAATACGTGGTGCGTCGCGTATATAGGGATACTGAAGTAATTACAATAATAATGGCAGTCATAACAGCGTGTCTCCCCGCGAGCGGATGACGGCGTGTGGGAGCAGAAGTCTTTCCTTCGCCCTTAATGTGCCTGTATACACATCGGAAAACTCTCCAAGTTGGTGTTCATCGCTGTTTGCCTTGCGTTTACACGGAATCCCTGAAACACAGCCGAGTTTGCTTTGGGCGCGATGCGACGCGGCAGAGCGTCATGTACCGTATGAACCGGAAAAGCGGAATCCTTTAACGTCGGGGTGCCACGCCACTTAGCAGAGAATCGACACCTTGAACAAACATCAATGTGCCATGGGAAAGTCTTTCGGATTTCAGCCGCACAGTGAAAATGTATTCAATGTTGGCAAACATCTTCCTTCCTTTCTTCCTTATTTTTTCCGATTACAGATACGAGGATTTGATAAAGCGTGCCTATTCAGCAAGAGGATTACGAGAACGTCATAATTACAGATTTGTCAAATACTAATTCTACGGTAAATGTTTTGGAAAATTTCATAAAGATAACCTCACCGTACAGATTTCCGCGTAATGTCGAGGTGAAGGAACCATAATGACGGGACAGCGAGGGCAAAAGGCGCGTTTGAAGAAACGGTGATTCCGTACTTTGCCAAGAAGAGACACGCGCATCTGTGCCTGCCTGGGCTTTACCGAAGTAACACGCTCGATGGCCTTAGCGAGTCACGATAGTGATTTCTTATACGAGGTTTCCAGATCGACCAACACGACGTCCCGACTAGGAAACCAGTACAAGGAAGTGCAGGACTGAACGATTCTTAACTTCTAGGAAGCGCTCACGAGTGTGTGCGAAAGTCCGAAGAACGTGTCGTGACTTTTATTAACTTTTCTAAAACCAATGAATCTCTGGCGACGTAATGGAAGATTAAATTATCTTCAAGATATTATTTCACATCATTCTTTTTCAATTCCCTCTAAAATAAATCAACAAATTTATTTTACGTGGTGACAAAACGGCGAAATTTTATAAAACATCTTATAAGGATAGCATAAGAATCTAAGAAAAAGACGTAATAAGAATAGACTGCACATTTCTATGAAGTTGTCACTATCGATTTAGAAAAAATAAAGTAGCTTAAATTATATCGCTCTCTTTATCTTTAAAGTATCAAATATTGAAGAGGAATGCTGATTCCATTCTTTATAACAGAATTCAGATGTTAAAATCAGGAAATGTTTAGTTTATACATATTATCTGTGATAAGAGCAAACAATGCAAGCTCGCAAGAGTAGCAAACATTTCCGGCCATTATAAAATGAAGAATAATTAAGAATGGGCTTCATAAAAGATTCCTCGTGAATCAAACTCTCGCGTTTAAAGATACAATCACGTATGCAGCCTCAGGTGTCGAAGGATCGATGGAGTAAAAGAGCGTGACGACCATGCTCGGCTCGTGCTCGAGGCATACAACGGAACGTCAGTGTGACCTATGCCCAGGTGCAGGGGAACACCTTCGTTTCTCTGTATAAATAAATAGTACACTAGTGAGACTGCTAGTGCACCCGGCTACACGCCAGTAAAGATCACCTTCCGAGGGACAAGGCGCACGGGAAATAATGTAACGATGGTGAGCCGGATGCGAGACCGCGTGAACCACGAGGGGCAGCCACACAGCGTTAGTTGCCAGTGGAGTTGTCTTACCCGGTGTAGACGCGAGATACGATCTCCGCCAACTTCTGACCGCTAGTTGTGGGTCCATAGCTCCGAGGCGGGCTCGCGAAACGACAAATCCTGTCGACGAGACTCGTACGTTGTCAGCCTTGGAACGATAATCGCCGCCGGGGACACCCACGAAATGGCACGTCGTTAAATACGCGGCGCAAAGTAGCACGAACGCTTCGTGATGGACTGTTTTATCCCGGTCAGTCCGTGCCCCACTGATACTAGCTTAGCTACTCAATATGCTAATAACGAAGAAGATCATGTCCGTACTATATAAAAATGATGAAACGTATATTTGATGTCTATCACTGCTAGAGATATATTCTGGACGATTGAGCGATTATTGTGGGATTCGTATCCTTATGACGATTGCTGATATCTCAGGAGACCGGACGACCTAATGCTGCAACTTCGAGCAATCGCTAGGCTACATTCTCAATAAGCCTCAATTATGATGAGGGATTGCTGTGATATGTACCTACGGTTATTGAGTGCGTGCCTGCAATTGAAAACGGACCAATTACATTGATATCAATGTTTGAATCAGCGCGATGTAGTTTGGCATTGAACTCTCGGAATCGAGCTGCGCGTCACCCTCTGAGACTCCGAGATCCGGAAGATCTCTCTCTCTCTCTCTCTCTCTCTCTCTCTCTCTCTCTCTCTCTCTCTCTCTCTCCTTCTCTCCCTCTCCCTCTTTCTCTCCCTCTCCCTCTCTCTCTCTCTCTCCCTCTCTCTCTCTCTCTCTCTCTTTCTCTCTCTCTCTGTTGCGAACTTTGCTATGTTACTTCAATATTTTTCTGGAAACCTTACCGAGTGTCAGCCGGCGCTCTCTGAGGCTGTCAGCTGGACACGGTCTAGCAAGGAAAGACTAGAAAATGTAGCGAAACGAAATGAAATAGAACAAAACAAGTAAGATAGAGAGAACGAGTGAACAGATCGACGCGGCGCGGCGTAGCGCGACGGAGGACAAGGAAACGAAGGGAAGAGCAAATGAGAGAAGAAGGCGAACTGCTATTCTTCATACGTTCGAGATAGAACGATCGAGGAGGAGCCGCAGTCTGTTACTATCTTATTACAAGGCTCCGTAAATGGTCTTCATCAAGGTAAGATCGTGTTCCACTAGGCCGACGTTTCCTCCCGTTGCTCCCTCTCCTTTCTTCTCATCCCTTCTCTCTTTCCTTGCCCCCTTTTCCTCGTGCTTTTTTTTTCTTCGTTTCTTTTTCCTCTTCCTTCGTCGTCCGCCGCGGCGGCGAAGGAGTCGACGAAACTATGAAGGTTTCTCTCGCCAATGAGAGGCAGAATGAGAAGATGAAATTCTTCGACGTTATTAATCTCGGAATGGCCGTCACGCGCAACAACGGTGGTGGCTTCGTCGCGCACCAGAATAGATAGATCGAGGGTACGAACGCCACGAGTTTCAGAGTTCGTTCTTCACGGTCGAGCGACTTTCGCCTATATACTACACGAGGACGATTAACGATTGTGCTCGTTAAGCGACAGTTCTTCTTTCCGCGAGAACGAGCAAGTGTTCAAGGAAGTTAAAAATAAAGGGTTATCGCAAAGCCGGCAGAATCATCTCCTTCGTCGAAGACAAATGATTCTGATAAGGTTCGAGCTTAAAAGCATCGCGAACGTTTTCGTCAAATCATCAAAACGTATCAATAATATCGATAAAACAAAGAGAATTACCCAAATGATATTGATAAGAATTATTCACAAATGATATTAGTAGATAATCAATTGTTTTAACAAATTTAGAGTCGCTCTTTCCTTAAAAAATTATTATGTTTGTCACATCTCTTTAATTAAACTGTCTACGAATGATATTCTCTTAGCTACATTTATATCTTTGAAACTTAATGAAAGAAACTTGATGAGTTTCTCATTTTCTATCTACAAATGGCAAGTTGTTACGGAAGAAAATAGAACGTGACTGAGCGTTACATCATTTTCGATTAGCTCGTTCTCCGGGATATCTATCTCGGTTGCCTCGCAAGGGATAATCGTGCGAATATTCTAACAACAATCGTAGGAAGTTGTGGGTAGGCGAGGACCACGAGCGTTTAGGAGTGACAGCGCTCTGCGGGGATTTCCCGTGCGTAACAGTCACGCTCTACTTTTTCAGATTAAATTCGTTTTTTTTTTTTTCGTGTTTCTTCAGAATGGTCGAGAGTATCGAATGTCGCGATAATGCAATATCGTGCCACACGATGAATTAGCTGACTAATTACAAAAAAAATACAGTAACGAAGAGCAGCGAGAGCGCAACAGCTTGGACGGATAATTTACCGTTACTATACGAAAACCTGATTACCAATGGAGATTAATTCTCGATATCAGGTAGATCCACCTCTACAGTCGTGAGAGAGTAATCGTGTGCGATATGAGCGGATATACCAGTGGCAACCTGCTGGTAGTAGGCCGCTAACACGATCCACATAGCATATCGGCCCATATCTCACGGTTATGTAGTATTCGTTAGTATGCTCAGTAGCAGTATACCTGCGGTGTCTATTTGCGCTGTCGTCTCGCCCATAATTTATCACTACTAGGTCGACGCGAATTATTATTTTGTGGATAAGCCATCGGCGAGTCGCGTGCACTCGTATTCGCGGTCTGTTCCTGTCCCTGTTTGCATGCTGATTCACGAAGAGAAAGGAATAGACCGTGAAAGAAGAAACAGAGAGACACATGTCGCGAAGAAGAGAGATGCAGACAGGTCACCGACCAGTTGTCGACGACAATTCTGACGGTCGGCTGACGCACCGGCTGACAGGTACTTTTACATTATTAGCGGAACTAGGCCAACAATGCAAGTTTGCTTAAAAGAAAAAAAGAAAAAAAATAAAATCCACAACGTAACATATTATCTTTATTTTCGTTTATGCTGAAATAAAGGCATGTCTAAAGTATTTCAAACTGTCGACCGCCTAACCGAGTTCAATTGTGCGTGACCTCTAAAGTGACATAATTCTTCACTTTTATATAACGTCTATGTTCACGCATTTTGTGTTTACCTTTTTAAATAAATAATACTTTAGTTGTACTAAAATATAACATATCTTCCCTAAATAATTCTTTAACTCGTATCAATTAATTGGGTCTATAAAAAATATAATCTCTTTAAATCATATTCAAACAAATTTTTTAAATTATTATTTAAATTACCTTTTTTTTATAATTAATGTGTCGGAGAATAATTTTATATAATAAAAAACCATTCTGACAAATAAATGCTTATCATTTTTTTAGTACAATAATTTTTCTCATATTTTTTATACATTTTATATCAACGTAATTTCGCATTGTTTCTTAGTATAGAATTAATTACGTATTACTTAATATTTTATCGTAATGCTAAAAGAATCGCGAAACATAAAATACAAAATTTATTTAAATATAATTTAAAGAGGTATGTCTTTTTATAGACTCAATTAATTGATACGAGTTAAAGAATCATTTCGAGAAGATACATTGTATTGTAGTACAAATAAAATATATTTTTTAACAGTATTGAATAAACGAGGAAATCAAACCGCGCCTATATATGCCAACTAGCGTTTTGAAAACCGTTCGTGAGGTCGTGCACTATACGTGGGACGAGTCCCAAGGTGGCGTTGGAGCGATTCATGCGCGCATTGAAATTCCCTCCGATCTCATTGAGACCGAGTAGCCGATTTTTATCGAGTACACGACTGGTTACCGGACAGAAGTCATAAACCGCATTCGATATCGAAGAACGGTCGAACACACGCGGAATAAAAAGTACTCGACCGGACGCGCATTTGCGATATATCGATCAGATGAGAGAGAAACTATTCGAAGTTCGAACATTGTAGGGCTTTTTCAATGAACGAAACGAAGAGGAAAAAAATCGTTGATAAAACGTCAAGAAGAATGAACAAATGTTTCGCGTAATAATATTTAGTGACGGCCGCGAACTAGAGGCAGTCTATAATATCGCGGCAGCCGATAGAGCACGACTCTCGTACGTGATGCTCAAAATTCTTACGTGTCTAGAGCAGTGTTACACCTCATTGTACGGATAACAGAAAGCTGATAATTTATCATCCATATTTCACGACTGAATGTCCAACTCGATTTATTGATCGGAGGTACACACTAAATGCATTTCAGGCGCGGAAATACCATTTGAAAATTAGATATTTTCGCACATTCCTATTTTGTCTCGTCTGCAGTAGAGCGTGGGTCATCGTCCCAGGACTTCTATCGATTTGTTAAAGTATCGCTAAATTCAGCAAAACCATCCGATTTCTACGGTATTGTCCTACGTGACTAAAGAATTGATGCGTCCGATTGAATTCGCAAGCTCATTTCACGCGCTGCAGGAGCGAACCTATGTACTCGATATTTTTATACACGTTGTTTGTAACGCGCTGTTCTTTTATAACCGGAGGCCGACGGCCGTCCAAGCGTCTCTCGTTGTTGTTTTTTTTTATCCGCAACACTGTTTATCGGATAGATTATCGGCTCAATACGCTCAACGATCGATCGCTTTGAAAGTCACGTGAAGCGTCCGTCATTCAAAGTCGAGCGATGGCGACGATCCGACACGCGCCTCGTCCTTTTGAAACTTATTGTAGCGTGTGCTCATGACGAATACATTGCTTCGACACACACCGTTCGCTTCTCTCGTTTTTACCGTTTCGTGAATATCCGTGCGATTCGAGTGCTCGGTCAAGCGAGAATCTAAAACGGGCCTGACGAAGACACGTACAACATTTCACATAGCATTTAATGTAACATTAAAACCTTGATAGTTTAGGTGCGATATTTTATTTTTCATATTGATGATATAAATTTCGATCTCTCAAATTATTTAATTTGCAAGATAATTTTTTATGATTAAATGTAATGTACGTAGATGCAAAAGGAAGAAAATTCATTAAAGATTTTTCGAGTAAAAAATGAAACTCATCAAAAGAAAATGTAAGCTCAAGCGTTACATTGAGAAAAATATCTGAAAATGGACGAATCAAAAGATTCTGATTATTTCAATTAGAACTCCAGTTATGTTAATTAGAATTCTAATAGATTTAATCAGAAAATTCTGATTCGTCCATTTTTAACTAGAATTTCAATTAATTCCATCAGACATTTTTTTAATCAAGATGATTCTTCGTACCTAATAATATTTTTTATGAATTTTTCTTAGTATAGTATTGAAAAAATTAGTAATACATAAGAAATATATGCAAGCAAAGTCTTAATTAAAGTAAGAGGCTAACAGTACTATTACAGAAAGAAAACAGCAAATGTCCTATCAAGAAGTTGCGCGACAGCAGTGATGGCTGAGTTGATCGCAAAATAATCATTCAGCGGCTTAAGGATGCTCTCACCGTCTCTACCTATGGACCAACAAACTTCGGATTCTCTCTCTCTCGGTTATTGCCCTTCCTAGATCACGTGTCTGCCGAGACACGATTCTTATTTACACTCCATTACCACGTTTCATTTTCGTCGTTCTACCTAACAAGCGCGTGAGTATCGTTGTGGACACAAGTTGATCTTGCTAATTAACTTTCAATAATGAGTACTTTGTTAACGTATTCCCGGTATTTTTCTTCATGCAAAGATTCTGCGGAATTTATTTTTTTCTTATAAACAAAATTCGCTTGAGCATTGAATATTTCCACTTTTTAATTTTTAATCGAGTTAAACAATTTATTTGATTAAATCTCAAATAAATATGATGTCAAATAATCTTGATAGAGTGGAAAAAAGCGAATTTTACAATGTCATTATTACAAATAGTGCAACATTTATTTCTATAGTGATTTCTATAATGATTAATTATACACGATATTAACTCGACTACAGCAATGAGTTATTTCAAACTTGATGCGAAAATTTGAGACGGTTGTACAATTTATAAAACTGGTACCATAAGGTTCTAAATTATAGGTAAAAAAAAATTTTGAACCTTCTCTTTAATCTTCTTTGAAGTAAAATACCTGATTTTAAGGAATAAGATTTCTCTGATAAAAATTAAAAATTCGATCATTCTTTTCCAAAACAAGCAGAAATTTCTTTCTTTGGAGTGAGGTTCTACTCTAAAGAATTTTGAGAGTTCCTCTATCAATCGCTATAAAGCGGTTCATTTGCATTTTGTTCAAACAGAATACTTTAAGCTTAGATGCAGTTTACATATAGCCGTAGTTGAAGATTAAGAAATAAAAAGCGAGAATAAATGTTCCTGTGAGAGGAACATTTCTTTTAACGTTCAGCATTACGGTAGCGACGCGGACAAGTAAGCCTTCTAACTAGTGTTGCGTATTAGAAATGCAACATCGCAATTGAGGCTGCGAAGATCGGCAGCATTATTACGGTCGATATGCAGAGTTAACTGTTCATCGGAAACCTCGCGTTTCCGTTGAAAGGCGATTTAATATATCACGCCCGTTGATCGTTACGCGATAGGCGAGCTATCGGACGCACGTCGACCGTGACGGATTTACCGACCGTTCGTTTTTGCGTGCAAGCAAGATTGCTTCGCGAACGACGAGATCGCGGCGTGTCGTCAGGAAAATAGCAACAATCGACCGCGAATGTAACAGCAACAGCGGTTGCACGTGCTCGAACGCGAGGCGCCGCGTCATGCAGAATTTCCGATCGTTGTCGCCGTGATCGTCGTCGTCATCGCCGCCATGGTTTTCATGAGATTAAGAGGAGATCCACCACAGGAATGTCCCGTTTATTCACGTGCGTCTCTCTTCATCATTATCGAAAAGAACGTCAAGACAGTCTACACCAATTACAAATACAAAGAGGGCAGGTCCTCATAGATTCCTCTTATAGTTTGCATTTTTCGTCGCTCTCTCGCACGGGACTATTATTCCGATCCCCATCAGTACTTCTGTGACTCATTACGTAGGACTGTACGGGCTGTTTTAAATTCTCCTCAACTAGTTGTCGTTTAAAAAATCGATATACTTCCGGTTATTGATGTAAGAGCACACTGCGAAGAGTTCAATAATCACATTTCGAAAAAGATTTTTAGAATTTTTTAACAAAATTCCAGTTTAGGTTTTGTCAAAAAAATTACAATTGGTCTCGCATGAATAAATTTTGTATGATATATATTTTATTTCAATTATATTATCTCCGAGATTGTAATTTGCGAAATTACTCTCGTACTGTTTCGTGGATATCTAAAATCCTCCGAATTGGAACGGAAGCGTTCCTTAATATTTATTATGTATTGACGGCATTTGACTCGATATTCAAATATTGTCTTTTATATGAATATTGTACGAATATTGTGCACGTCTGAGTTCCTTCATTGGCTACAAATTGATACGCATACTTATTTGTACGTTTTGATTATTTAGTTACGGACCGGCTCTTTTTCATTTGACTCTCGGTCCATTTTCAC
>Ga0157363_1001881_pt1 | contig 17989 bp, 10 predicted proteins | sample AttsexASBM1_FD_111477 | JGI IMG/M metagenome (GOLD analysis project Ga0157363, IMG submission 111477) | Fungus gardens microbial communities from leaf cutter ant in Ribeirão Preto, State of São Paulo, Brazil - Atta sexdens ASBM1 | ecosystem: Host-associated > Fungi > Mycelium > Unclassified ... | reverse complement strand
TCCTCGTCGGAAGCGTGAATCGCTCGTTCCATTTGCCGCGCTATTCTCTGGCACGCAATAATTCTCCGTCGCGGCGCGCGGTAGAAAAGAGAACGCAACCCGTTGCGAGCTTTACGTAACTGCACAACGTTTTAATAAGTGGTCAAATTACCGTTCCGGACGCACATAATCCGACGGTTTTAAAAACTCGCCAAACAGCGCGGGGATGAGATGGACGGTCTGGCGACTCGACGTAGCCCGCGGCGGGGTGGCGTAGAGAGGGTGGCGCATAGGAAGGAACTCTTTATGCGAACCCGACAACCCGCGAACTCGGCGTGGAGCGTAATTTGCTTTAGTGCCGTCGCGTAAATTTCAGGATGATGAGAACGTACGGGCGTCGCTTAACTCGTTCTTCTTCCGGATACGATGGCGGATAGGGAGTATAGAATAGAACCGAGGGTAGAACGAAGTTCCGGAACCGCTAATGCGGTCAGTTATTGAATGGACTAGCTCGGATTTTGCGTAACGTTGAATTTGCCCGCGATAAAAAAAAAGCCCGGCGGTCAATCCTCTTCTGGTCAATTCGTCGTGAGCGCATGCACTCACATTCTATATATATATACATATATATATATATATATATATATATATATATATATATATATATATATACACACACACACACATATACATATATACACACATACACACACACACACACACGCGCGCGCGCGCGTGCGCGCACATACACACGTTCCAGCTCCCATTATCGCATCGTAAAGCAATTTGGAAATCCGAGCCGGCTCAGGACCGCGCGCAATTTCCTGAACGGCTCGGCCTTGGGAATATAGCGGCTGTTCGACCGGTTTTTCTTTCCCGCAGGGTGCGAAAGAAGCGGAGATTAAAGATTAACGTTCGTTGGTTCGAGTGCGGTACACAAACGGTGTCATGCGGCTTGCGTATAATGTGCATTGGCACGGCAGCGAAACGCCATCGAAATAGGGCAATAATTGAACTCGTCCCTGTGGCGATGATCGAACGGATGTGTTTCACGATGTATGAAGATTTCGCCTCGCGTTTCGTTCCAATGTCAATCGAGGGTGGTTTTTATTCAGTCGTTACATTTCGCCAATTGCCGTAGGGTATTCCATGTTGACGGTTTAATAAATATCGGGACGATAATCAGTTTTTGCTGCCACATTAGCCTCTTTGAATGTTTATACTAGAGTGCAGCTGCAATCGTTTCGTTAAAATGATAAATTACGTATAAATACAATATTTATGTATTTATGAGCATTGGAAATGACATTTGATACGTACACGGAGATTCACTCGATGTGGCGAAATGCAGGATGAATATTTTATCGTATATGTGAAAAATTAAAAATGGTGCAAGTTATCCATACGCTGCTGTTTCTGTATGAAATAGCGCGACTGTTGTGCGCGTTTGAAGCGTTTCCTCGCCGGCAGTTCGTCGTTGTTCGTTCGTCTAATAATTGAACATTTCAGCAAAAGCGAATTGTCATATAACCATTTGTAGCTGCGCGCATTTCACGAACGACGTACAAGCGAAATTTAGATTTCATCGTCGGCGAGGGTTTCATTTTCGTGTGCACGCACCCGATGAATTTTTTAGCCGACAACAATCGTACTGCTTTAGTATAGGCGCGGACCGCTCATGGGGCATTAACTTCAAAAGGATCATTCACGCGAGCTAAACAAGCAGTAAAAAAGTCGGGGTTTATGCGCGTTACTGTATCCCTCCCTTTCCCTCTGTTCTGGGAAATGCGTTGGAATTTCACAGCGAGATTTCGTGGCCGTGCCAGGCATACATTTGTTCGCGCTCGCACATTATCCGTGTAGGTATAGTTTGCGAGCTTATATTTCATCGGCCAGGCCGACGAAAATCACGGCGCTATGAAGCCTCACCGAAATTCGAGAATGCCCGAAAATAGACACGCACCATTCCACTGCAATATGGTATATCACGACGCACACGTCTGCGGAAAAGCGATAAGAGCCACCGACTCCACTTATCTGGCACGCGTTTTAATGGCGCGTCGTTTTCGTTTGCGTCGGCGATTCTCACATAACTGCAGATAATCGCTGGTTGGTTAACACATTCCCGCAAACTTGCGTGAAATTATCACGTGCATATAAATGGAATGAAATCTAATTCCTGAGATAAGAGATAAAATCAAATTTATAGATTGTGATCCAATAGGTATAATTTTTTGATTATGTTTACGTTTGAGTATATTGAGAAAAATTGGTTTATCAAATATGTAGATAGCAAAATAGAAGTAAATTTTATAGTTTACAGATCACTAAATGAATAAAGTTTCATACATTTCTAGTAGACTAACACGTACAAGAGCCAGAATTACATGGGATGGTATTAAGAGAGGGGACGATATTCCGGTTGCCTTCGTGAATAATGCATATCTTTACTACTCTCAAACACTACCATGCACCGAGTCGAGATCAGATATGTAATAAAGCTTTCAAGAGCTTTAAATATGATTTTATATTTATGGCAATTTTACACATTTTGTTTTTTTATGTCTTTTTTTTACGATCGCACCAGATGAGTCATAGAAATATTATTTTTACAAAATTAATCACTCGCATTGAGAACGATGAAAAGATTCTTGGTTTTTTATAATTTATTTTAAATATCCGAAATAACATTAATTATTTTAGACTTCATTATATAAACAGTATTTTATTTGAATCGTGTTTATAGGAAACTTTTCGTTTCTTGCATAAAATATAATGTATATATTCTACAAAATAATTTACGATAAATCATGAAAATTGGTATTTTAAATATATTTAATTGTATTTTTATATGACTAAAAATTGTTTAAGAAATGCATTTTTTAAAATACAAAAATCATAAAGATAGAACTTTTTTCCCTTTTTTTTACGTTATTTATAATATTATATAATTCACAATTTTTAAGAGGTTATACATATCCTAAAAACTGTTTTTATCTGAAAATATTTTATAAATTATTATTTTACTTTAATGTAGAATGATTTTAAATATTAGTATCATTGAGGATATCAATTTAAAGGATAAAATATATATTTTTAACATTAAAAAAATTTCATTAAAGTACAAATTTAATACGTATATACGTATACAAAGATGAAAGAAATTTATTTATTAAATGCATTGCATGAGAAGCTTATTGTATAGTATTACATATAAATGCTAATATTTTCATGCATAGTACATTCATGCGCACCATCGCACAACTTGCTTATAGCATCGTTGAAACATTGTTTTTATCGTACTTTGATGCTTATGTACAGCGTTAATTGTTCATCGCTATTTGCGATCTCTTTTATACACAAAACATTACAGTTTTTATAAAAATTGTTATATTTTAATTTATATAAAATTAATTAGAAAAATAAGTAATGTAAGGCAATTACACAAATGATATTCTTATAAAACATATATCATTACAAATATCCTATAGAAAGTTGCTGAAATTAATCAGCTGTCATTTTTAAACATGCAATAGGAAAAATAAAATATCTTTTAATGCAGAACATTTGATAGTTTTATTTACACATAAAATAAACATGACTGAAAATATTTTTATAATTTCATAAATGTTTACAAAAATATTAAATACCAAATATTATCGCTTAATGATACATATTTCTAAATATTAAATTTTTAATAATATTTATTTCAAGAAATTAAAAAAAAAGCTTACTTCAATATCTCTTTTATCTTATTTAGAAGTAGTATTATATGTATATCATTTAAAATTGCAATATTTGACATCTTTATAAATATTTATTAAATGATAAAAGTATTTCTAATCATCATGATTTTATATGCAAATAAAACTGTCATAAAAATGTCCTATTAAACATTATTTTATTTCTCCTATGCCCATTAAAAAATGACAGCTAAATATTTTTAATAACTTGCTATGGGATGTTTATATAATTTCTTTCAGATATACATTCTTTAGGAAATATAAAATTGATCAGAATACATAAGTGAAATCAACTCTTACATAAATGAAAAGAAATATATTGAATAAAACACTTTATATATTTAAGATATTCCACCAATTTATTGCATTTCTTTATTACTTTATAACATTATCATTAAATCAATTCCATGTGAAAATAAATATATGCATTCGATTAATTTACTCACATCTTTATGATTCTCATATTATTTAAAATGACTATATTCATATTATCGTTTATCTCTTTTATTCACATTAATTTCGTGGTCATGAAAGATATAATTTCGACGATTTCCAACCAGGTACTAATATTGCAAATTGTTCTATGAAATGGACATAGCCATATCGTTGATGATGCAGGACTTGGGAAAAATCACGTGCATCGTCGGACCAGATGTTGACGACGTCGCGGTATTACTCATGAACTAATTGCCCTCGTATTATCTTCGTTCTGCGAGATCTCCATTCGCCAGGCTGCCTCGCCGTAATCAGCCTGGCGCAGACCTGTCTATCATAGTCCTCCAGGTGGGAGTGTTGTAATTTGCAAGCCGATATCACAATGGGCATCGTGTTTACTGTTACATCTGTCAAGCTAATGGACCCAGATTAGTGCTCAACCCGTTATCATTGTCCCATTCCCTGTCTTTCTATCGCAACCGTGCGCCCTGTTCGCGAAATCCTGAGTGACTTGTTAATCCATTGTCCGTAAAGCCCATGTTATCACCGATAACACTGTCATTTTTGACAGTCAGTATTATTCCGTCAGTTACGGAGTCGAGCATCGAGCGAGTTGCAATGCCGGTAAGAAGCTTTAAATCGAAATGTCGCTTGTATTGCCGACCTCTACAGCGATTAACCTACAGCTCTTTCTCGTTTCCTGTAAATGTGGAATACGTTCACACGCAATTATACAGTTGTTTGCACAAACATTTACAAAAGTGAAACGTGCCATCACATTTACAAATTGTTCACGTAGAGTTGAGTATTGTTTACATAAATGTTTACAACGTTGCGCTTTGAGATTTGTACAGCTTAGGAAAATGACGTCAGCGACGAAGTCTGTAACTTGTCTTTGGTTTAGTTAGTAGTTATATAAATGGTTATTATAAACAGTTAGTTGAATAGATCACAAAGTTCAACATAACACATGTTAAATTATAAGTATTTATTATGGTATGATAGATTCTTTAACTTTATTTGATTTACGAGATGTGCAATATTATCAATATATGTTACATTTATTAATTTTTGTAATGTTATTTTCATTTCTGAAAATAAGTATAAAATTTAATTTATAATATATAATATATATAATTTTTTAACATTGTTTTGTATTCTTCATAAAAAACTATAGTGATAAAATATATTTCATAAATTCTGTGATTTATTTTACTAATTTTACTAAAATCTCTTTATGTGAGGACGAATTAAAATTTGTTATAAATTTATCGATAGAAATTGTAACTAAATTAAATCAACAATCGTGAATTCTCTACCTCTTTTCTTAAAAATAGAATATAACGATTCAAATATAAAGAGATTAAATTTCATTGAATTTTCTTATTGGTGTAACTTTAGCACATAACTTCTTAAATATCTCATATAAATTATAACTTATGGAATAGATTAGAATTTTGGATTTTAGAAGATGATTTGATAGCTAAGACCAAATTGCAGTACGTATTTCAATATTTCCGTTTAAGTAAGAAATTAAAAATTATCGACAGCGTTGATTGAAATAAACACGACGAACGTAAATTACATATGAGTAATAAGATAAGTACATCTTGCTATAATACTGCGTAATTATCAACGTTGAGCTTTTTGTTGTTAATAAAAATATACTTTTTTTTATTGTCAAAGCTAAATTAGTGAAAATCGTTGATTCTAACAAAAAATTGTCTTACAAATATTATTAAAAAAATATATTATCCTCAATTTTGTTAGGAACTTAACTGTAATATTAACCGTGTTTTCTCAGATTCGATCCTATGATTATCACGAAATTTTCATAGTACAGATTTTCACTATTCACATATCTATCTCTTCCCATCGCCCGGTTTACTCTCGTTAAAACACTTTTTCGTCATGGGACGCACGTCATTCTATTCTGATGCGAGATTTTCGCAGCTGGTGTGACACTAAATATTTAATGGTTCAGATAAATGTTTGATGCGACAGCTCAGGATCTAGATGCAGACGCAAATTCGCTCGATAGTCGGAATTCTTTCGCTGGCGAATCTCGTTTGGGAATTCAATGGAAATTCAAGGGAGCGCAGGCATTGGCTCTAGTCGTTTCACCGAAATCGATATCATGAGCGAGCATCCGTATCGTCGACGTGAATTATTACGCGAGGCGTTCAGCAAATTGTCTTATCGCGTGGCGCGCGTTTGACAGTGACACAATTCTTGCGAGACGTAATATTTATATTAAAAGTCCACTCGATCAATCTATGTCAGGAGCTTAAAAATAAATTTACTATACCGCTGAATATTAATTGCCTCGATTTGCTCGGACGAATTGCTTCATCGTGTTCTTGAGCGAGTCACCATAAATTGTTGCTTGAAGGGAGAACTTCAGCAATTAGTTTTTTAACTAAGGCCTAAAGGGATAACTTTTTCATCTAATTTCATTTTTGTGATATTTTACTTTCGTAGCGTCATCTTAGGCCCGGTTGCACCAACGTTACTTTGACTTTAAGCAAGACTTAAAACTCTCTCTTTCGCTTTAAAATGAGAGAGAGTTTTAAGTCTTGCTTAAAGTCAAAGTAACGTTGGTGCAACCGGGCCTAAGATGACGCTACGAAAGTAAAATATTACAAAAATTGCATTTTCTCCGAGTAATATTCTCCGAGCAACGTGTAAGCTATTATTAAAATGAAGTTAGAAAATAATATTAAATAATATTTGAATAACGTATTTAAGTACAATTATTATATTTTGTGTCTATATGCGTATATTTATGCAACGTTCGTATTACATAATTGATAATCAGAATTTTGACTGAAAAGTTCTGAGAAAATATTTTTTTATATAAAATATTTTATATAAATTACTGTAATTATAAAATATGAATTGGAATATCACATTTATCACGATACTATTTTCAAATTTCCTTCATAACATATTAGCTACAGAAATAATTACAATTTTCAAATTAGCTACTACTATGTACATTTCAAACATGGAACATTTTTTAAAAGAATTTGCTGTTTGATATTTTTTAAGAAGCAAAATTTTATTCTTTTGATAAATATTAAATTTAATAATTTTTTTAAAAAAAGATTTATCAAAGAAATATAAATTTTGTCTTAGAAACATAGTTTACATTAAAACTTATTAAAATAGTGTTATATGTGTACATGTGTATTAATGTTTTCTTAGTTGAGTTATTTTGAGCGAAATTATCTGAGTTATTTCAAGCGCTTTATAAAACACAAAGTAGCACAATGATAATTTATCCATTGAAATTTGTTTGAAGCACAAAAAGTAAAATATATTCAGCAGAAATTTATTTTACGAAACATTAAATATTTTAAGACAGCAACGATTTAGTTGTCACGCGGCCTTGGTTGGTAGGTACTTGTTTTTATAACGTACGGCGCACTATGTATACACAGAGTTATCACCGCGTTATCATTTGACCTCGAGACTTGAACAGGCGGGCAGAAGCTCGAGCCACCTTGTTGTCGCATTATTTCTCAAGATGTAGTCGCGATGAATGTTACGAGACATCAAATGCGATCAATTCTTATTAATACTTAGCGAATACTTTTTATACAGTAAGTTAACAATTAAGAAATCACGAGTTTTTCGCGGTTCGTGAAAATTATATTTTGCGTAACTTATTCATCTGAATCTAAGTAAAAAATGAAAATGATATGAATAATATTAAGGATCTTTATTTTAGACCGCATATATGAGAAACACAATCAATATTAGAAAAATGCTTATTACGGTTGAAGCTGGATCTTCATTAAATAATTTAATCTTGAATTATTAATATACACTACATATATATGTACTTGTATATGTACTATATATCATATTATAGTCTTTTAGAACTGCGCGCTGCTTGTTTTTCCGGACTATGAACACAATTAAAATTACTCTAATAATTGCGAATTAAATTGACAAGCAATTTAATAATTTGATGCTATCATCAAGCATCATATTATAAAGATGTTAATATGTTGATACTGTTAATAAATTTATTGCGAAAAATACCTCGGGACTTGAACCCGGATCTCTTATATTCCGAGCATCCTAAACCATTAGACCATCGAGGCAAACGATATGAAATTATGCATTATTATTTAACAATATTTAATAATCCTTCGCACATACTACATCTTTTTTTATCCAGGCGAAGTTTTACTCTTAAATTTTTTGGCATAAATTTTAATTTTTATTAAATAAAGATTTAAATTATGTGTACTATTTGATAATGTAATAGAGATGTTCCAAAATAATCTTAAATTTTTCTAGATTTTTTAAAAACCTAGAAGCACATAGTAAAAAAAATTTGGCTAGATACAAAAGATTCCGAAAATCCAGAATACCTACGGAATAAGTAAAAATATATACATACGAAGGGTTAAGAATCATATTTATCTTTTCAAAGATGCTTGAATTTATTTTTCATGTACTACCATTTAAATATTTAATCGATTCTATCTCCTTTTCTAATAAGAGCGCAAAATGACACGAATTGAATAATTTAAGAAATAGAAAACTTGAGATATTAAAAATTTTATTATTAATTCGTGCATTTGCAGAATTTATGTGTCTCAAAATATACACCGAATTTTCATTATATATTTTTGAACGGTTTATTACTTGTTTCAATTAACTATAAGTTATTTATTGTTTCATATCATTTCGAGCAATATGAAGCAATGTGAAGTTTTTACGATGTCATATATTTCAGTATTTTCTTTAAACTTTCTGGTATACCCGGTTTGCCTATTGCGTTAATTTGCGAAACATTATCAATATCGAGCAAGTTGTAGTCTCGTGGGATTAATATTTTTTTTCGCGTTATTCTTTCGTCACAATGTAATAAAGTGCACGTCGGGATGCGATTAACGTCGGGAGTGCCGCGCAAAGTATTGTATTCTGGTGTGATTACTGTGCACGTGATCGTAATTAACTGTATTTTCGCGAGTGTTGTGCGAGTGCTATGAAGGAACAAGGAGAAATTGAGAGGAGGAGGATTCAGGAGCGGCCAGGGATGCAACAGCGGGGCAATCTTGGGGTGAGTAATTTATTATGTATTTATCTGTTACGTTGCAGAATTAATTATTTTATGAAAGCAACAATTATTTTTCGAAACATTAATGCTTATTTTCAGCGTAACTTTACTATAATTTGAATATATTTGTATGTTACAGATTAAGCTGTGCTAGAACTCCGCTGCTGTGCATTGTATCCCCGTGAGTAATAAATTATATTTTATTTAATTTAGGATAATGGATCTATTGTATAGAAACATTGATTTGGATAAAATAAATGTACGTGTATACATCAAATTAAGAATTTGATTACAATTATTATATATTTATTACAAACGAATGTAATATGTATATATTTGATTAAATAATATTTAAAACAAACTAAAGTGATGTATGACATTTAATAATTATTTTATTATGAAATAAAGTAAATTTTTACGCGATTATTTCAGAGATAATAAGAAATGAAAAATACGAATAATAGATGAGAGATCGATACGTAATTGTTAATTAATGAACCTTGTCATTTTGTAATCAAAAGCTATTGCAATCTCGACATTTTCGTGTCAAGATTTATTTTCCAATCTAAAGAATTCATTACTATTTTTGCTGTGCAAAAATAATGTAAAATATTAAGTTTGCTATAATGTTATTTGATTTCTTTCAAAATTTGGATTAACAAATCAAGTCGTGTCGCAACGCATATACATATGATAGCAATTTGTTAAGGTAGCTTTAACATACCGCAGGTGCAATCTGTAAACTCAAACATTCGCGGTCGCATCTAATCGGCGGAAGGCATACAGAGACATGGTTCACGTGTAAATTCACAGAGAGCTTAAATTTCATCTTTGAAGACTTGCCGCAAATACAGAAGAAATGTCGCAAATACATAAATATAAGTTTAAAAATTTTCGCGCAAATAAACTCATATAATCTTATTTTATTGTTTGTATATTAGAACAATTGTAACTTGCAAAATATAACTTAAATAAATAAATATTAATGGATAATGATTAATAAAGAAATATCTCAAAATTATAAATTAATTTTTTACATATTCATTGATTATTTTATTATTAAATAAATAGAAGAGAGCTAATAATACATTATCTTGTATTTAAATTTATATGAATAATAGTTTTAACACGTATTATAGTTTGCATATATTTCGGAAGGAACATTATTGTTGTCTACAATACAGTTATAATTATTACAATCGAGAATAAGTTGATAAAAGTTTTTGCAGCAACTTAATAAATTTACAATTATTGTTGATGAATCCTCTATATCACGTTTTTTTTTTTTAAATTAGTAACGGAAACATATTTTTTGCATACATGCACTTTTGTAAGCTTTTAAATCAAGATTTCCAAATTTCTATCAATTTTTAATGTTATATATGAATTTCTACGTAGAACATCACTTGAAATCTCGCTGAGAGTATCATTAATGAACTTTACACTGAGAAAAAAAGTCTGATTAGATTAAATAGTAATTCTGATGAAAAAGATGAATCAGAATTTTCTAGTTAAGTCTATTAGCATTCTAGTTGAGATAACTAGAATTCTGATTAATATAATTATTCTGGTAAAAATAAGAATTTTAGTAGATTTTACCAGAAATATTGTATCAACCAGAATTCCGATTATCTCAACTAGAATTCTAATAAATTTAATCAGAAATTTCTTTTGTCCATTTTCAACCAGAAATTTTTTTCAGTGTAATAAATTCAGTGTAATAAAAACTGATAAAAAATAAATTTATGATTTATGCAAAATCCTTTATTTTTATACCAAAATTTTTTTATTTTGATGTTGAAAAGAAGCAATCTTGACTGTATGAAAAAAAATAAACCATGATTGAATGTATCACGTTATATATTTTTATGTTACAACGTGGAGGAGAGAGAGAGAGAGAGAGAGAGAGAGAGAGAGAAAGTGAATTTGTCGCCTGACGAATATATATATATATATATAAAATTACAAACAATTTTATAAAACTGTCACCAATAAATCTCGATTATTACATGCATGACGGCATAGGAAATTTCTGATTCAATTTACTGTAGAGTCGCGTGAAATTAGCATCAAATGCTCTATACGTTGTAATTGACATGGAAACCAAAATGTACTCACCAAAGCGTATAAGCATTAATGAAGTCTCCGCGAATTATTGTACTCTGTCACATGCCAGTCAATTGTCGCAAAATAAACGTGCTATTCGCCATTTGCTTGTTATTGCTTCATTAATTGCAGGCACAGCAAGTAAGCGGAAACATGCGTGGCATATTATCTAATTTATCGGAGCGGCTTGTCCTCCGCAGATGCGTCGAGATGAGAGGCGATTTGGATTGTGCTCGGGCAGTGATAAGCGCGGAGGATGCTATTAATCTGCACGAGCGCATCTCGCGAAATATGCGAATCTCTCTTGCGAAGTAAAATAAAAGCGTATCCGGATACGCAGTATGCAGTATAGGTATCCGCGTTATTCGGGCGGTCGCGTCACAATGGCCGCAAGGCGATTATAAACTAGAGCAATTAATTATAAGTGGTCTCGCAGTATAACGACTTCATGCTGGAAATTCCGGCGTGTAACGCCGGTGCATACCGCGAATATTTGGTTTGCCATGAAACGCTTCAAGACCGGCCGTGCCTTCGTCTTCCGGTATGCGGTGAAACTGCAGTTCTCTGTTCTCTTCTATCCGCTTTCTACCCCTTGGCCCTCCCATCTTCTATCGCTGTCTCTGTCTTCTCCATTCGCCACGTAGTGGATATTCTGTAACCATCGCGCTCATTCTCTTTCTTCGAGACGCCATTTGTCAATTACAAGCAGTAAGCATCTGAGGATAAAACGTTGAAAAATTCTATTGTTAATGCCGGATTTTCGTTCGCTTGCATCTATTTTGCCGCCGCTTAAGTCGTCACGAAGCTTTTACGAGACTTTTACCTCGCGCGCAGAAGCAGCAAGAATCTCTGACAAAGGAACGCACAGGAATGCATGCATTCCGAAGTCTAACGCGATTTCAGACGCCTTGTAATGCAGTTATCTTGTTAACTTTAACTGTTATTTATTATCGCGCGTAATTATCAAGTTTCTGATACATCTTTCGGCAAATAGAAGTCGTCTTTTAATGATCGGAAAATTTCTAATCAATTTATAGCAATAAATGCAGGTAGCAATAATTTGTTTATTTATAATAAATATACATTTTTATAATAACAAATAAATACGAAAATATTTAAATAGATATTTGTTTTTATACCGCATAATTTAACATCTTTACGTTTTTAGAGAAGATTTCATCATTCTTTATAGTTCGATTCGATTGAATGGCAGGATTCTGAGATTGATAAAGACCGCGGCAATAAATTCACTTATAAGAGGATCGATGAGCGCCGATTTCAAATCATAAATGTAATAACGATAAAATGTCATTTTGCTGCGAGCAAGCCGATGAACGTTTCCTGCGCGAAGGAAATAACGTATGTTCGGTTTTCCTAATCGGATGTTCGACTGGCTTTCCCGGGATAATAGCTCGAGCAGGCGGGATTACGGAGGGACAGAGCCTCGGATAGCTTCCCTATCGCTTCGATAACTCTGTTCGATGGTCCGGACGAGCTGCCACCCTCGCAACCAGGATTTTATGTATTCCTTCGAACGTAAGAATGCACGTAACCAAGTATAAGCGTTCCAGTCGCACACACTCGATATTATTGATATTCAATTAACGTGCTTATGTTCTCTAAGCTGTGATCTTTACTTTAAGATGAAATACATGAGATGAAGAATTTTTATAGGGATAAAAATGGAAATTATTTATGAAAATTTTCAATTAAAAAATTTCTTCTGTTTTACAAATTCTAAATTTAATATATTTAAATTGGTTATAGGAATGGTTATAAAAAAAATTTATGTAACAAAATATATGTATATCAGAAAATAAAATTTATGAACAAAACAGGCTAATAAAAAAATGACGTAATATTTGATGCACACACATATAGTTTATGACGTACTTAATACGTTCCGGATGAGTACTGATGACCTACGTTGGACTTTTCATATTTTGGCCATCTCGTATTTTAGTTATAAAAAGAAATGTAAAATAATTTCATATTATAAAATAATTTTTAATATTATTTGTGGATATATCATTATAATATATAATGCATTATTGATGCGTTAGGCTTTCTTCATAATAATTTTTGTAATTTTGAACCCATTATAAAATATATGCTATTTAACAAATACAACAACGCAAACGCAAACAAAAATATTCTGAGCAACGCGGCGTAGTCAAATTTCTTTTAGCGCAGCATAAAGGAGGACGTATTATAATAATTTTCATATTATAAGCGCATCAAGTATCGCACTGTCATTAGTCTGTTTTGTTTATAAATTTTATTTAAATATTGAGTCTTTTTGACATTCTCATAAAATCACTTTGATATACATTTATTTGTTATAACACAGTTTCTTGTGTGACTTGAAATGTGAAATGTCGGTTTTGTCGATGTAAAGTGGCTAAAGAGGATAAAGCAGCTTTAATCTAAGAAACCTTGCATGTTATGAGCGAGGCCTTTGTCATCTCTTTGAAATTACGTCAACTACGAGCGAGTAGTTATGTTAACTTGGCGACATCGTCCATGAAATCGGCCTTTAACACAAACTACTCATAGTACTCGGAGAAGTACCCTTAGGTTACGTTATTGCTCGTTACGAAGTTCAAATCGAGATAAGCATTACGTACACGCATTGATTCATAAGTAAAGATGGCCTTGACCATGAGATAAGAATTGAATGCATAAACATATAAGAAATTGAAAACTTATAAAAAGAAATACTTTCTATTTATTTTGCGTAACTATTAGAAATAAAAGAAATAACATTTGCTTTTTAATATTATCATTTCGAATTAAAAGTTATATAGGAAATGAAAAATTAAAGCAATAAAAAATAAAAGATTTTGTGAATTAACTTTTGTAAAGGAGAATTAATCTTTTTAAAGAAATTATAAATCTTTAGTTAATTTGAAGTGAACTTTCTATAACAGACTCATAGTTTAAACTAGGTAAATTTAGAACGGCGCACAAGCTGTAGAAAATTGCAGTTTTATCAACTACTTAAGCTTTTTAAGTATACATTGATTTGAACTTAGCTGGCGTCAGATTTACTACACTTTGTGATTTATTATTTATAAATTCGATAGTTACTCGATTATTAAAATATTTACCATCGAAAATTAAAAACTTGCGAAATAAAATGACGTTTAATTGAATTTTTGTTAAGATAAGATTAATTTTAAATTCTATCTCTATTAATTCTAAATTCTTTGTGAAGAATTTACATAAGAAAGGTACAACTGTATGCATACTCTTATTCAAGTTTGTAAGTAAAAAATTACAAAATGTAATGTATTTAATATCATTAAATTTACTAATTAATATGTTTGAATTAATATGCATTTTTTAAAATTTATTAATTGAAGCTACAAAATCTTTTATATCACTTCCACGTTCTTTCATGTTTATATATAGACTAAAATTTTGCAAATTCAAAATGTACTCTTATTAAATTTCATTTATTGATTTATAATACTTATTATAATACTTATATAATATTTATTGTATTTATGGAAGCGTGTTAAAAAAGATATCATTTTGTTATTCTATAGGGATGCAAACATCAGTGTCGTTAGACAGTAGCATTGTTGTCTCTAGTAGTATTGTTTCGGGTTATTTCACGCGGAGCTATGAAACCCTTTCATGTTTGAGATTCCCGTGCTACACCGGCGTACTGAATAAAAGGAAAATGAACCTAGCCACACCCAGTCAGTCTTCACATTCCGAGGCGTTCACCTTCGCCCCGGGAAATCACGGTAATCTCGAGTTTTTTTCGAGGAAGAGATTCGTGCCCTCGTTGAAATAACCTTAAGAACTTTCGTGGGCTTATCGTACAAATGCGGCGGTTTCCTGCAAATATAGTTCGCGTTTAACGTAATTGACCTCGGAAAGTGATTTGCATTAGTCTGCGTAGAATCTACGTTGTAATAGCGATGTTTATATGCTGGCAAAACTGCATCGCTTAACAGCAAGAAACATAGTATAGGAATTCGCAAGAAAGACGATAATGTGTCTTTTACAATGATGTAGTCACCGCAATTGCGTACAAGCAAGTGACCGCACACACCACTATGACTATGTAGGGCGTTTATGAATATATGATGGCTGCGACCATGAGTACGCCTGGTGTTGCAGTTTGTCGAGCGAACTTTAAAACGTATGCAATTTTCCGTCATATCGCATTACGGGATGTGCGCGAGGAAAAACAACGGGCTCTCCGGCCCGCAATTTCGCCTTCGTACCGTTGCACACTTGTAACTCACGTATATTAAAATTACTAACGTTTTGCGGTTGAAGCGAAAATGCATTTGATGCATGTGAAATATATGCGCGAGGGAAATAATCTGTTTTCTGAAATACATATCTGAATATATTGTGTTACATTTCTGCAACGACACGCATGAAAGAGTCTTCACGTGGCTCACGAATACCTACCGCATCGAGGGACCGAGAAGGAAACGTTTTGCATAGATCGCAATTTTTATCCTTAACTCAGGGAAAAGTATCAGTTATGATTAAAAAATAACAGAAGAATTATATGTGCAGCTAATATAGCTGCGATCAGCTGTATTATAGAGACAGCTTTTGCTTTAGAAAAGTAATGTAAAAATGATAAAAAACTCCTGCAAAAGAAAATATCAAATATATTTGAAAATATCTTAATTATTATTATTACATTATTTTACTTTTTAAACGCGTTTGTTGATATTTCAATTTGATAAACGAAATTGTAGAATTGCTTAATACTTTAAAAAATTCTGAAATTTCAACAGCTATCTGACAAATAAATATATATAGTACTTTAAAATTATCTTATAAGCGTATGTGTGAAAAATAATCGCACACAATTTATTTATTTTTATTTTATTTTATTTACATTAAAAATTTTTAATGCAATTTAAAAGGTATTTTTTCTTAAACTAAATCTTTAATTAGTTTATAAAAAGTTAAATATTATATGTATATGTATATTACTGCTCTCTAAATCTGAATCAGTGGATAATTATAAATTATCCATACTTTGCACTGATAATTAGTGAAGTTCAATTAAAAAGGAAGAAGTTTGAGCATTATATAACTAAAATATGATGTTTACACGTTAATTTTAATCTTCCAATACCATATTCATTGAATTTAAGCACTAAACAAGGTTAGATCACACAACAAAGATTAGCTAGGTCAGAGATCTCACATTTAATTCACTGATTACTAGTGGCATACTTGACACTGATGTCAGTGATTATCCATTGATTCAGATTTAGAGAGTGCTTTTTGAATTAAAAAGATAAAGAAAGCTCTAAGATTAACGAGATTTATATTTTGTCACGAGTATTAGTGAATTGCCTAATGTTTAATGTTATAAATATACCTCATTAAAAATAATGATGATGTCATCAATATCGATATATTTACAACGACTCAGTAAAATTTCGACGAGATGAGGATAAAAAGTGCTGTACAGCAAAACCGCACAACTCGAGCAGAAGGTACTGATAGGGCCCGTCAGTGTCTAAAGTATCTAACCATGCCTAACTACTACATGACGAGCGTGAAATTTTATGAATATACCGCGAGGTAGAAAAATGATATGTTTTAATTTAAATATATCGCCGTATATCAGCAAGTTCTGTCTTTCTTATAGGAACACCTGTATTATTGAGGAGGTGCTTGCGTGCTGCTGTTTATTCAATGCTTATAGCGCGAGCCAATTTATCTCGGACAAACGTCAAAGCCTTGTGCTTGAATAATGGTTCGGTGGTTTGGGTTGTGGTTAGACAATGACGTCCCAATGCTTTCCATCTCATGGTCCCTTCGACCCCTAAAACAACCGAACGTACAACACGACATCATGCACGAGTACGTTCGCTTATGAACGTGCACGCTTACACATAACTGATCCAAATGTACACGCAAGCAATCTCACGCCGTGCCTGCCTAATTAGTCGTCCTTATGCGACTCGTTTATCAAAGGTGCACACACACGTAGGATTCAGATACCATTCCCACCCGGTGAGAATTAATTGAAGGGCTCAATGCGGGACTGTCACGTTCGTCCGATTGACGTGGCTCTTCCAGTCAGCCGAGAGTCTAATTATTAGATACGTGAATATTATAGCGAATGTATGAATAAATACGACGGGCCTCGCGCTTGATTGGGAATAAATTATTATGCAACCGCATACAAATCTAGTTAAGTGGGTGTCATCGAAATTTGAATGTATATTCATCAAGATGGATTTTCCCAATTTAACAATACGTATATCTATATGTGAAAGAATATATACATAAGCATGTTTATTAGTTTAGCCATGCATTATATTTAAATTGATAATGTACGATTTTATTAAATATTCGATTTTATTATTTCTTACATGCAAATTTATCGATTTTTCGTAAATTTGACGAATGTAATATTTTAATCCATCCTAAAATATTATTTCATATTTTTTAGTTTAAACAAATTTAATTACATTAAGATTGCTCCTTCGAGTTATATTAAATTATCTATTAATTATGTAGATTAACGATTTAAATGAAATAGTGTAAGCAAATTAATTTTCAATTTGGAAAGCAAAAAATTTATTTTTGATGTACAAATATGTGTCACTTTCTCTTACAAATGTACTGTACAAATATTATCGCAGTCATG